>MDTG01406018.1_pt1 | contig 24457 bp, 15 predicted proteins | sample 811421 | NCBI WGS metagenome assembly MDTG01 (sample SAMN05326645, study PRJNA326480) | marine metagenome | isolation source: seawater | place: Pacific Ocean: South East | collected 2011 | reverse complement strand
GTTTTATCAAAACAATTTTTCCTAAAAGCAAAATAATATATACATCGCGTGATAGCAGAGATAATTGCATATCGATTTATAATCTAAAATTATATGGAACACATTTGTATAGTAATAATTTAGAAGATTTGGCAAAATATTACAATTTACATATAGATATGATGGAACATTGGAATAAGATTTATCAAGATGAAATATATAATTTTAAATATGAAGATTTTGTTAAAGATTCAACTAATGAGACAAGAAAGCTATTTAATTATCTAGAAATTCCATACAAAGAAGAATATGAAAGATTTGATTTAAACAATTCTAATTTTAGAACTGCAAGTAACTTCCAGGTAAAAGAAAAACTTAATAATTCATCAATTGGTAGATGGAAAAATTATAGAAATCATATTGAACAACTAATTGACACTTTAGATAAGAAAAGTTTTATTAATTAAATCAAGAAAGGGCGTGTAGCTCAGCGGTAGAGCACTACGGTGACATCGTAGGGGTCATTGGTTCAATCCCAATCACGCCCACCATAACTAAGATATTTTTAAATTTCTAACAAATATAGGGTCTAAAAAGCGCCAAAATTAAACGAATCTGTTAAGAATAATACAATTTTAAAGTTAATGGTTGTAAATAAAAAAAACATAACCATATCTAAATTATTAATGGGAGATAATTATGCTTATAGAAAAAATAAATTCTGCATCTTTTGCAAATGGTATTCTAAGGTTGCAAGTCGCTACTACTAATGGAAGAGGCGACTGGGTAGAAACAGGAACGCTAGAAATACCTGGAGGTTTAGTTGCCGCAGTTATAAATCAAATGTCAACTGCAGCATCAGATATATCAGATCAACTAGCCACAAATGAATCATCAAATGATTTAAGTAAAGAAGATAAGAATGGTGGAAAAAAATCTAAAAAAAGCTCAAAAGACAAAAAGTAAAAACTTTTTATTTATATAATTAAATATTAAGGGGAATGGTTATGAAGGTGGACAGATATATATTTACTTTTGCGCTGATATTGGGATTTTTACTTCCCGTATCTAATAATTTCGCAAAAGACTTAATTGAAGCACCTTATGTTAATATTGAATCCGTTGCTTTCAACTCAATTGATTACAATGAAGAATTTTTTACTGATGAAGATTATATTTCATTTATTAATGAACATATCTTTCTTCAACCTGAATTTAAATACGCGGCAGCTAATCGAAATGAGAAAAGGCTTTTATTAAGAAGCGCTAATAGAGAGAGATTTCCAATCCTATCAGGAAGAGTTGTCAATGATGAAGTGCTTGATAGAAAAATTGATGACCTTACTTCGATAAGAAAAAGGCAAGATGATAGTTTTGATGCAGTAGCTGAAATCAGACAATCTATATTTGAAGGAGGTAAAATCAATAGCCAAATTAGATATGCAGATCATGAATATGATAACTCATCAATTCAAATAAGCATGACCACATCAGAATTAATCTTAGAATCTAACGAAATATTTATATCAGCGATGATATATGATTATATTTATTCTTATTCTATAAATCTTTTAGATAAACTCATGCCTCTTCGAGATAAAATGAAAAGTCGTGTTGAATCTGGCGCAATAGATCCTGTTCAATATGCTGTTTTTTTGGCAAGATTAAATAAATTTCAATCAAACATATATGATCTTGAAGCAAAAGCAAAAAAAAGTTTTGCTAATTACGAAAATACTTTTAACAAAAAATTTGTATTCAAGGGTTTTCCAAAAGTATTAATAAATCTAAATATGGACTATATAAACAGGGACTCTTTTAATTTATCCCTAAAAGAGAACCTTTATTTATCCAGCCTAGAGAATGTAAAGATAGTCAGAAGTGACTATTTACCTAAACTTGGTTTCCAGGCTCGTTACACTAAATATGATATAGACCAATCTGAGGATGAGTCTGATATAAGAGGAGGAATCTATTTAAATTTTCCTATCTTTGACTTTGGAAGAGGTAGATCTAAAGTTATGGCAGCTAAGGCAAAATCTAATGCAACAAAATTGGATATTGAAATTGAAAGAAAGTATAATGATGTCATCGAGAATGAAATATTAACTGTTATAGAAAGTTCTTTTAAAGCATTAAATAAGCTTAAGGATGCCTTCTTAGATACAAAAACCCAAAGAATGATAATAAATGATAGAATTCTACTTACAGGCTTTTCTCCTTTAAGTTTAGTGGATGCCTCAGAAAATGAATTAATTCAATTGCAAATTTTATTGGAAACCGAAGCAAAATTACTTTCAAATTATTATAGTTTTCTACATCACAATCAATCTCTTTTATCTCATTTTAGATTGGCAATGTAATGAGTGATAATCAAAAAAAAGATAAGATAGATTTATCAAAACATTGGTTTTGGGGTGTAATAATTAAAAATAAAAGTGTTTATGTCCAAGTTATACTTGCTACAATTTTTATAAATATATTTGGTTTCGTAAGCGCTTTCTATATCATGACAGTTTATGATAGGGTTTTACCTAATTATGCTATGAATTCATTAATAGCTCTTACCATTGGTATGGCTATCGTTATCATATTTGATTTCATTCTAAAAATGTTGAGATCATATATTTCAGATATTGCAAATAAAGATCTTGATCAAAATATTAGCGAAAAATTAATAAATAAATTACTCAGTCATGACGAAAAAATTATGCAATCACCTAGTCAAATTACAAGTACTATAAGAGAATTTGATGCTGTTAAAGATTTTTTTACTTCAGCGAGCCTTATGGCTTTAATTGATCTACCATTCATGTTTTTATTTATTGGCGTTATCTTTAGTATTGCTGGCCCTCTAGGGTTGGTTCCTCTTCTTATAGTTCCTCTTGTTTTGGTTGTTTCAGCATTAGTGCAACCATTTTTAAAACGATTTAGTAAAAAAGATATTACCTTTAAACAAGGAAAGGCTAGAGTACTATCTGAACTAACTAATAACCTTGAAAGCGTTAGAACTGTTGCTGGTGGGAAGTCTCTTAGAAACAGATGGCTTAATTCTGTCAATGAACAAAATAATAGCTCAATAAATGCTAAAATTGCCACTAATGTAGCCGTTACATGGGGACAAACAGCATTACAAATTAGTCAGACTGGAATAATTGTTTATGGAGTTGTTTTAATATCAAATCTTCAAATTTCTTCAGGAGCATTAATTGCATGTGTAATACTCTCTGGAAGAACCCTATCACCCCTTGTGCAAGCAGCACAACTCCTTACAAGAGCTAATTTTGCTTTCGAGTCTTACAAAAGTGTTGATGAACTAATGTCTGTTGAAGCGAGAGATGAAAAGTTTCAAGATGTAGCAGCAATGTCTCTAAAAAATGGCGAAATTGAAATAAATAAATTAAGTTTTTCCTTTTCAGAGCACAAAATATTGGATGATATTTCATTTAAAATCAATTCTGGCGAAGTTATTGGTGTAGTTGGAAACTTAGGCTCAGGTAAATCAACATTATTAAAAAGTATTATAGGATATCATTTACCAGATTTAGGGATGGTTAAAATCAGCTCTTTTGACATTAATAATATCGGATCTGATATTTTAAGAAATCAAATAGGATATTGCCCTCAAAACATACAATTATTTTCGGGAACGATTTATGAAAATATCGCTTCAGGCATTGAAGATGCTACAGAAGAGGATGTTTATGAAGCCGCTAATTTAGCGCTTTCACATGAATTCATAGCTGCTTTACCAGGTGGTTACAATTATGTTTTAAGGGAAAATGGATCTAATTTGTCTGGCGGTCAAAGACAGGCAATATCATTGGCTAGAGCTTTAATCAAAAAACCTAAAATTTTAGTACTTGACGAACCTACGAGCTCTATGGACTCTGAAACTGAATTAAAGGTTATGGAAAATCTTCATAATTTAAAAGAGAAGCCAACCATCATAATATCTAGTCATAAATTGGGAATATTAACAAAATCAAATAAAATTGCTGTAATATTAAATGGAAAATTGGCTGCTTTTGGACCAACTAACGAAATTATTAAAACTCAGGGCAATTAAAAGAGCTGTCATTATGATAAAAAAAATAATTAACAACATAAAAAAATCTTATGAATCTCTAAAAGAAAATATTTCATTTGAAACAATAATAGATTTTTTAAAGATATCAGACACCATTCATATTAAAAAATCACTAATCCTATTATGGATAATTGTAATTTTTACTATTTTTATTGTAATTTGGGCTGCTTTTTCAAATATCAATCAAGTAGTAAGTGCTTCAGGTGAGGTAACTCCGGAATCTCAGGTACATTTAATACAAAGCGCTCTTACAGGGCCAGTTGAAAAAATTAATATAAAATTGGGCGATGAAATAAAGAAGGGAGAAGTTTTATTTCATATTGCCAATAGTCAGCATTTAAAAACTTATCAAAATTCCCTTGCCGAGGTTGAATCAAGACGGAAGAAAGTAAAAATTTTAGAAGACCTTTTTAATCAAGGAGCAGAATCTGAAATTAGATTATTAGATGAAAAACTTTTACTTATAGATGCTGAAAGAAAATTTAATGCAGCTACAATTGCTCTTGATTATTCAAAAGTTGAATCTTCAGTGGACGGAACAATAAGTCAAGTACTTGCAAAAAATATTGGTCAAGTTGTTAATGTTGGAGAAGATTTAGTTGAAATCGTTCCTTTTGATGCCGATTTAAGATTGAAAGTGCTTGTACAAACAAAAGATATTGCATCTGTTAGGCCCAATTTGAAGGCAAAAATTGCATTCAACTCATTTGATATGGCAATATATGGTCAATTTGATGGTATTGTTAAAACTGTATCAGCTAGCACAAGTGTTCAAACTGATGATGGTATCGCTTATTATATTGCAATAGTTGAAGTTGATAAGAATGAGATAAAAAGACTTAAAAATATTGAGATTATAAGTGGTATGACTGCTCAAGTTTCAATTATTGGAGATGAAAGAACAATATTAAGTTATTTATTCAATCCTATTACAAAGTTATCAAAAACCGCATTGCGTGAATGAATTAAAAAAGTTTAATATTTTTATCTTTTAATTTTTTTACAATATTTGAAGCCTCAAGAAGTGAATCTTTTGTTCCAGCATCTAACCAAAAGCTTTTTTCTTCTATTAGCTCAATTTCAAGACTAGATTTATTAAGATATAAATTATTTAAATCGGTAATTTCTAATTCACCTCTATTAGAGGGCTTTAAATCATTAACATATTTAACAACATTATTATCATAAACATATAAGCCAGTAACAACCCAATTACTTTTCGGTTTCTCTGGTTTCTCCTCTATATTAATAATCTTCTTATTATCATCAAAAAGTACAACTCCGTATCTGGATGGATCATTTACTTTATAACCAAAAATATATGCACCTTTATTTTTTTGCATTGCAATTTTGAGTTTTTTAGACGTATCACCTGCTAAAAATAAATTATCGCCTAAAACTAGAACACAATTTGATCCAGCTAACCAATCTTGTCCAATCTGAATTGCCTGGGCAATCCCTTTTGGTTCATTTTGTACTTCATATGAAATTGAGATATTAAAATCTTCACCTTGACCTAATAAAGATTTATATAAATCTATATTTTCAGGATTTGTAATTAACAATATTTCCTTTAATCCAGCATTTGTAAGTGTTTGTAGAGGGTAATATACCATAGGCATATCATATACTGGTAACAATTGTTTAGAGATAGCTTTTGTTATGGGATACAATCTTGTACCCTTCCCTCCAGCAAGAATAATTCCTTTATAATTTTTATTTTCTTTATTCATTTAATTATTTTTTACAAACAATTCAAAAGCCTTACGAAGTGAGTCAGTCCAATCAGGCATTTTCAAATCGCAAAGATTTTGGATAGTACCATAAAATTTTAACCGTGAGTCATTTGGTCTAGGTGTTTTTACATGCCAATCTTTTGCTAAAATAGGTTTTACTTGATAAAAAAACTTACCTTTGCTTGCTTGATTCATTAAATTAGCTAAATTTTCTGCAACTTCATACCAAGAAGTATAGCCTTCATTCACTAGATGAAGTATTTCTACGCCTTTATGATTTTTCCACTCTTTGGTGTTCTTTATATTGTTTAAGAGTTCAAATATTACCTTAACTAGATCCTTAGACCAAGTTACAGAAATTTTTTGATTTGATATTACCTCTAATTCTTTTTTATCACTTAACAATGATATAAATGTTTTGAAATAATTCTTACCAAACTCTCCATATAATGATGCTGTTCTAATTATAATGGCTTTATTAGATGATTTTTTTATTTCATTCTCACCTTTAAGTTTGGTAATGCCATATTTATTAATCGCTCCAAGCTTATCATCGAAAGAATAAGGGCCTTCGCCATATTTTCCAAATACATAATCAGTAGAAACATGAATAAGAGGTAAATCTGAATTATTTAATATTTCAACAAGGTTAATAACGGATTCATAATTAACCTCTAAACAATCATCATAATTAATTTCAGCTTGATCAACATTTGTATAAGCAGAAAAATTTAAGACAATATCTGGCTCAATATGGTGAATGAATTTTTCTAGATTTTCTTTATTTGAGATATTCAACTCTTTGGAAGACGGAGAAAAAATTTGAAATTGATTATTTCCTCTCCAGGATAATAATTCTTGTCCAAGCTGACCAGATCCGCCTATCAAAAGTATTTTCATTCTTTTATAGTACCCAACCTTGCGCCATCATACTTATTTTCAATAGAATTTAACAACCAATCTCTATTATTTAGATACCATTCTATAGTTTGAGTAAGACCTTTATTGAATGATATTTTTGCTTTCCAGCCCACCTCATTACTCATTTTTGATACATCGAGAGCATATCTAAAATCATGTGCAGGCCTATCTTCAACAAAACTTATTAAGTCTTCATAACTTCCATTTTTTTTAGGTTCAATACTATCTAATATTGAACAAATTAATCTCACTATCTCAATATTTGAAATCTCATTTGTCGATCCTATATTATATGAGGAACCTATTTTTCCTTTTTCTATTACTGAAATAATGCCAGATACATTATCTTCAACATTAATCCAATCTCTTATTTGTTTACCATCACCATATACAGGAATTTCTTGATTCTTTAGACATTTTTTTATCACTAAAGGAATAAGTTTTTCTGGAAACTGCCAAATACCATAATTATTAGAACTATTGGTAATAATTATTGGAAATTTAAATGTCTTATGCCAAGCCCTTGCCAATAAATCTCCTGAAGCTTTTGATGCCGCATAAGGGCTGTTAGATCTAAAAGGACTCTTCTCAGTAAAAACTTGATCATTAATATTTAAGGAACCATAAACTTCATCAGTAGAAACATAGATAAATCTAAAACTATCTCTTCTTTTTTTTTCTAGAGTTTTCCAATAATTATAAGAATTATGAATCATATTATATGTTCCCACTATATTAGTATTAATAAAGTTAGATGGATCATCAATAGAACGGTCAACATGAGATTCTGCGGCAAGATGAATTACATAATTTGGTTTTTCTTCATTAAGGGTATTTTGAATTAAATTTGGCTCATTTATATCTGATTTAATAATTTTGTAATTTTCTAAATTAATATCACCTATAGATTTTTCATTTGAAGCATATGTAAGCTTATCAATATTAATTACATACTCTCCTTTCTCTAAAAGGTTTCTAACCATGGATGAACCTATAAATCCACAACCACCTGTTATTAGATACTTTTTCTGATTTTGCATAAATTACCTATGAATTATTCCTAAAAAAATCAAATTTGTTCAATTTTTTGTCTTTTTCAGAAATAGAAAGCTTATTATCTTCTATAGGCCATTCTATATTAAGATCATTATCATTCCAAATAATGCCTGACTCACTTTCTTTATTATAATAATTATCAACTTTGTATAAAACTGTTGTATTATCTTCTAATGTACAGAAACCATGGGCAAAGCCTTTAGGGATAAAAACGAAACCGCTATCACTTGATAATTCAATTGAAGAATAATTACCGAAATTATTAGATTCAGGTCTTAAATCTACAAAAACATCAAATATTTTACCCTTTACAACATAAATGATCTTTGATTGTTCAAAAGGAGCAATTTGAAAATGTAAGCCTCTAATTGTTCCCTTTTTTTCTGAGAATGATAAATTATCTTGTACAGAATTAAATGTAATTCCATTTTTCTCTAATTCTTTGTAATTAAAATTTTCTCTAAAGTAGCCTCTATTGTCAAAATGATCTATGGGCTTAATATTTATAACATCAGAAAAGAGATTAACTAGTTTCATGATTAATCCTTTAAAATATTCTCTATATATTTAATACTGTTTGGCAAGCATACATTTGTTAAATCATATTTTTTAACAATATCTTTACGTGCTTTTTTTCTAATTTTATCGTATTTTTTTGGGTCAGTTAAAACATTGCATACTTTTTTAGCAATGGCCTCATGATCGAAAAAATCTACTAGCAAACCATTTTCGCCGTCTTTTATTACTTCTTTAACTGGTTCTGTATCTGAACCAATTACTAATAGTTCACATGCCAAAGACTCTAATAATGACCATGATAGCACAAATGGGTAAGTTAGGTAAACTTGAACTGTTGCTGATTGCATCAAAGATGTTAATTTTGAATGATCTTCAAGATAACCAGTAAATAAAACCCTCTCAAGATCAATTGAATCTTTTACTTCATTAAAGAATATTTCTTTCCAAGTTGTTCCGTCTGGAGCCTTTTTACCATAACTCGTCAATTCCCCGCCAACAATAACAATAAGAGCATCTGGATGTTCCTTAAAAATATTAGGTAGTGATCTCATAAAAATATGATAACCACGATAAGGCTCAAGATTCCTATTAACGAATAAAACTACTTTTTTTTCTTTATTAAGATCAAAGTCATTTAACTTTACCTCAATATCATTGTTTGGTTTTATGATATCAGTATTGATTCCCTCATGAATGACTTTTATTTTATCCTTTATCCTTTTAGGAAATGTTGATTTTTGAAACTCAGTCGGAGTTAAGAAATAATTACTTATCTCATATTGAGAGAAAAAACTTGCATTTCTACCAATAAGTTTCCTTCTTAAAAAAACTTCATCCATGTCTTCTTGCTGTTCTTCATCAAAATCAATATCACTTCCATATAACTGATAATGAAACTCAAGATATGATAAAATTTTAGATGTTGGATATACCTCAGATAAGAACATTAATTCTCCCCATCCGTGGTGCCCTATTATAAGATCGGGCGTAAATCCTTCATTTTTAAGTTCATAAGCTTTATTTGCACATCCCTCTGCCCTAATAATTTTAGCCTCAAATTCTTTGGCAAGATCATGAGTTTTTTCATTTGTTCCCTGTTTTGGCACATATTTATGATGTTTAACGCCTTCAGCCTTAAAATCGAATAAGGAAAGAGAATGTACATTGTGTTTTTTTGCCAATTCTGGAGCTAAATACTTAAATTGAGCAGGAAAATGTTGGTGTACAAATAAAATATTTTTTTTCATTTGATTAAGCTTTTTTAGTTATTCCAATTATATCAAACTTTAGCATTATAATAACGGTTTTATTTATTGCTTCATGAGGAAATTCTAAATTAGAATAAATTTCTTTTAACGAGATTTTTTTCTCTAATAAAAGTTTAATAATAGAGTTAACGATTATTGGGTTAACTTTTAAACCTAAATACTCTGTATCTAGTAAATTATTATCCTGTACGATGTTAATGCTATTTGAAGTAAACAAATAATGATTATCATTTAGAGTTTTATCTACTTTACAAATGAATTTATTATTTTCATCAAGTTTTTCAGTTGAGTAGGAATTAAAAATTTTTAACGGCTCTAAGCCTTCTAAATAGTTTATGTTATTATTTTTTGTTTCTGAATTTAAGCGAATATTATCTAGTTCTTCTCTTAGATCAGAATAAGAATTCATTACTTTTTTCCAACAAAATAGTTCATTAGCTCTTTTTTTTCCAGACTCTCCCATTGATTTTCTTAAAGATGGGTTGTTTATCAATTCTTTTATCTTTTTTATAGCAACATCAATATCAATAGATACTTTTTGGCTTGCATAACCAATATATTGATCATAATTAATTATATGGGAAAAGTATTGATAAATAAGATCCGAGCTCTCACCAGCTTTTAATGTTGTTGTTGGAATCATAAAACCATTTTCACCATCGTTTACAGTATCCCTATATCCGTTCCAATCTGTTACAATAACAGGAACTTCTGCGGCCATAGCTTCAATAGGTGTTAAGCCAAAAGTTTCCTGAAAATTATCAGTTAAAGATATAAAGATATCTGAAGACGAAAGAAGTAAGTTCTTATTTTGTTGATCTAATCCATCTACGAAATGACATATGACATCGGGACATACTAATTTTGCTTCTGATTGCATAATATTAGAAATGTAGTCATTGGCAAACCAACCGATTTGAATAAGATGTATATTTTTTTTACCTTTTAGATCATTTGCAATCTCTTGAAGCGCTTTATACATCGGAAAATGATGTGCTTTTGCATGAAATGACAACCTACCAACAAAAACGAGCGCTATATCATCTTCATTAATGCCAAGTTTTTTTCTTACCTTGTCTTTTTCATCATTAGAAAAAGTATAATCCTCTGTATGAACGCCAAGAGGAATAATAGGAAATTGAGGTTTAATAAAGTTTTTAGCACCAAGTCTTTCTCTAAGTGCATTTTGATGAAATGATAAAATTTCATCCACAGTATCCTTAACGCATCTAGAAGTACATATTAGAGCATCCCATTCTTGAACTGGTTTTATAAAAATATCGCCCATAGAGTCCATGATGCTTTTTGACATAGTAGTGTGTGTGATTCCAACTATACTATATTTTTGATGTCCAAAATTAGTTCTCAAAACAGAATAATTTCCTATATGAGGATCACATATAAAAATGCCACCATATTTTTGAGACAGATCAGGTTTATCCCAAGGAAAAATTTCCACATCTATAGTATTTTCTCCCAAAAATGATTTAAAAAGGTTTATGAAGTTTTGCCTTTCTTTATTATTTCTAACCAACGCGCTTGCTTCTAAAAACCCCATTTTTGCTATAGCTCTGAGATATGCTGAGCCAGCAGCATGCCTTCCCATCAGCATCCCCTCCTTTGCTATGAAAGCATCATCATTATAATATGTTGTCCAGGGAGCTATCTTTGTTAGTTTGTTGGAATTAATATTTGAATTAATCAAGTATCACCTAAATGTGCTTTAAGTCTTTGACCAGCCTCTTCTTCTAGTTTTTCTTTTTTTAGTGCTATTACATATATATTAGTGTTAATTAGGGCTCCAATAACTGAATTAAAACCACAATTTCTGATAAGACCACCTAAAAGATCGATCGTAAATGCACATCTATGCGCCATATGTGTATTACCTGCAGCTACGGATGATCTATGCCCAAATAGCATATCGATTGGTGCAATTGGCCCAGCCGGGGATTCATATAAAGTTTTTGCAAATCTTCCTTCAATTATTTCTTTCGCTATAACCATTAAATCTGGACATGTAATAAACATTTCTCCGTCATCACTTAATACCCTAAAAAACTCTTTTAGAGTTCCTTCTACCTCATGAGGATACAAATGCTCTATATTATGACTTGAATATAAACCGTCATATTCACCGTCTTTAATCATATGCATATCTTGCATTGAAGCAACAATATCAGGTTTAACAGATTCATCTATATCAAGACGCACCTCATTCCATTCGCTTGAATTAAAAACTTCGGTAGTATTATCTTTGCTCTGGCTACCACATCCTACATGTAAAAATTTTTTCATAGTTTTATTTATTAGTATTTATCAATTATTATATAAGTCATTACAAATAAAGATAGAAAAATTAAAAATCAACCATGGATGAAAGAAAAATAAAATATCAAAATATTTTTAATCTTTACAGAACTAACGATTTAGAAAGCGCAAAGGAAAAGGGGTTAGTATTTTTAAAAGAGTATCCTCAAGATTTTCAGATTCTTAATCTTTTAGGCGCTATAAGCGTTAGAACTGAAAATCTTGATGATGCAGTAAATTTTTTTAAAAAAGCATTAGAAATAGATAATACTTATACTAAGGCATATAACAATTTAGGATTGGTATATAGATCACTTAATAATTTTAAAGATGCTCAGATATGTTTTGAGAAATGTATTTTTTTAAAAAAAGATTATAAAGAGGCCTATAACAATCTTGGAATAACACAAAAAGATCTTGGATTACAAAAAGATGCCATGGTTTCTTTAAATAAATCTCTTGAAATTGATAACACATATGATCAAGCTTTGTATAATATTGGAAATATATATTCTGAAGAAGAAAACTTAAAAGAAGCTTTAGTATATTATAAAAGATGTCTTGATTCTAATCCTAATCATTATGATTGCCTAATTAATATTGCTAACACTCTGACAAAATTAAATAAAATAGATGAATCTATCCAATATTTAGAAAAAGCAATATCAATAAATCCATCTAATTACGCTGCCTTTTTTAATATTGCTAATACGTATTATAGCCGCGGTAATTTAAAAATAGCTTCCTCAAAATATGAAGAAGCACTAAAAAGAAACCCCAATCACCAAGAAACTTATATTAGGCTAGGTATAATTGAAAAAGAGTTTGGTAATAGAAAAAAGGCAAAAGATTATTTTAAACAATCATATTTAATAAATGATAATCATCCACAAAGTAACTATCAACTGGGTATGCTATATCATGAAGATCAAATTGATTCTGAAGCGGTTAAATATTTTGATAAATGTACCGAGTATGATGCACAAGAAAGAGCTTTAGTCTCACATTATAGACTACAAAATTATGATATAATAAAAAATGCAATAAGTAATTCATCAAATATTAAAAGGGACTCAAGAATTATAGCATCGGTAGCAAATCATTTTTCTTATAATTTTGATCAAGTCAATGAGTACACATTTTGTCCTGATCCATTAAAATTTATTTATCAAAAAAAAATTAGTGAATTAATTGATGGATCAAAACTAAAAAATAATTTGATATCATTAATTAATAAAGTTGATGTTGATAATAGACTTTCAGGAGTTGTGAAAGGAGGAGTCCAATCAACTGGTAATCTATTAAGAAGAAAAGAGAACGAATTTATTGCGCTAGCTGACTTAGTACAAAATGAAATTAAAAAATTCCTGAAATCATTCACTAATTGCAATGATTTATTTATTCAAAATTTTCCAAAAGACCCGGTAATTCAAAACTCATGGTTTATTAAATTACAAAAGGGAGGACACCTTACTCCCCATATACATCATTTAGGATGGATGAGTGGAGCTGTTTACTTAAAAATACCGAAACAGATAAATAATCCTCATGAGGGTAGTTTTATTGCCGGTATAAATGGAGATAATTATCCTAAAAATAAAGACAAATATCCTGAGAAAATAATTGATGTTGAAGAAGGTGATATTGTTTTATTTCCCTCGTGTTTATTTCACAGAACAGTACCGTTTAATTCAGAAGAAGAAAGAATTTGTATTGCATTTGATGTAGGAATAAAGGATAAAATATTTTTTTAAGATAGGTTAAAATTTAAAAATAAAATATGATAAAACAAAATAATATCAATAGTTTAATCGCTTATTATAAAGCTGGTAATTATAAAGATGCAATCAATCTATCATTATCATTGCTTAGTGATGGAGAGAACCATTGGAAGATTTATAATTACCTTGGGGCTAGTTTATTCGCTCAAAATAGACAAAAGGAAGCAATAAATTATTATTTAAAAGGCATATCAATTTATAATGATAAATTTGAATTGTATAATAATCTTGGGGCAATATATAAATCAATTAATGATTATGAGAATGCTTTAATTTTCCTAAAAAAATCTTTATCAATAAAAGATAATATTGATGCTAAAATAAATTTAGCAGGAATACTTTTAAACTTAAATAAAATTGAAGAGACAATAATTTTAAATAAAGAAATTCTTGAAGAAGATGAAAATAACTTTGTCGCAATACAAAACTTAGGTGAAGCTTACAGAATTAAACGATCTTATGACCTTGCTATAGAATTCTTTAATAGATCAATTAAAATAAAACCCTTACCATCAAGCTATAACGGTTTAGGTGTTACTTATTTTGAAAAAAATCAACCTCAAAAAGCTCTTGAGTCATTTAATTCAGCCATAAAAATTGAAGAAAATTTTATTGAAGCTTACATAAATAAAATAGAATTATTCCACAAACAAAATAATTTAAAAGAAGCTTTTAAAGTATCCAATTTTTTACTAAAAAAGTTTCCAGATAATAATCTTTCTTATTTTAACCATGCGTTTAATCTTAATAAAATCAATGATTTTGAGAATGCTATTTCTTTTTACAAAAAAAGTATAAATATAAATGAACTACATACGCAATCTTATAATAATCTAGCAGTAATTTATACAAAACTTTATAGAGTCGAAGAAGCTGAAAATTTATATAACTTAGCAGAGGAATTGAATATTTCTTCAATAGATATGAAATTCAATCATGCATCTTTACTATCAAAAATGGGTAAAGCTAAAGAAAGCATAGCCATCAGCAAACAGTCATTGCTAGATAATCCTAACTATTTATTATTTTACGATATTTTATCTGCAACAAATCATTTTAAGAAGAAGAATGATGATTATCTAAACATGATTAAGATATATGATAATTTATCAGATGATAATCCACAAAAAGGTAATTTAGCAATCAATATAGGTAAAGCCCTTGAGAAAATGAAATTGTATGAAGAGGCTTCTACTTTTTATAAGTCAGGCAATGCTTACAAAGATAAAATTATTAATTACCAGCCAAAAAAACATTTAAAGCAATTCAATGATATTAAAACATTATTTAATAATGATTTTATTAAACTGAACAAAAATAAGGGTTTTAAGAGCAACAAGAACATATTTATCATAGGTATGCCCAGATCAGGATCAACACTAGTAGAACAAATTTTATCATCACATTCTGAAGTTGATGGATTAGGTGAACTAAGTACAATGACTGATATTGTTAATGAAAAAAACTTAGACTTAAGAAAAAAAAATAAGTTCTTAGACCTTAAGTCAATAAGCGATGTTTCATCAGAATATTTTTATGAAATTGGAGAAAAATATAATGCAATTATCTCTAAAAATTTTAAACCTAAAAATATTTTCGTAGATAAAGCATTGCAATTTGACAGAATTGGATGGATTAAGCTTGCGCTTCCGGATTCTAAGATAATACATTGTCAAAGAAATACTAATGACCAATTATTATCTATATATAAGAATTATTTTCTAGGTAGTGCTCACGGGTATTCATACAATATAAAAATGTTACGAAATTATTATGCTTGTTATTCAGATATGATGAGTCATTGGCAAGAAGTTTTTAGAGATCAATTATTTTTAATTTCTTATGAAGATCTAATATATGAACCTGAGAAACAAATTAGAGAATTACTAAAATATTGTAAATTGGAATGGCAAGACGAATGTCTTGATTTTAGTAGTAAAAATAAACGGTTTGTTAATACTATAAGTGCATCAGATGTAAGAAGACCTCTTTATAATTCATCCATTGGAATTTGGAAAAATTATGAAAAAAGTTTAAAATCATTATTTGAAGACAATTAATAGACTATTTAAGGAAGTTAAGAAAAATTGCACTTTGATGATAAAAATATAAAAAAAGTATCAAAACTTGTACAAAGTAATAAGCTTGATGAAGCATTATTTTACCTAGAGGATTTTATTAAAAAGGATATAGTCGATCCGAATATATATAATATTAAAGGCGCTATCCTTTCAAGAAAAGGAAGGAAAGATGAAGCAATTCAATCACTAAACAAATCTTTAAGCATTAATAAAGAATTTATCCCAGCTTATAAAAATCTTATTCAAATATATATTGAAACAAAAGCATTTGAACAAGTAATAGAAAATTATGAGAACCTTATAAATTATGAGAAAAACAATCCAAAAAATTATAATGATCTAGCTATTTACTATGATTTAACTGGTAAAAAAGTTAAGGCTGTAGAATCTATCAAAAAGGCAATTAAATTAGATAATAATTCTGATCAATATCATTATAATTTAGCTACCATTATATTTTCTGCTGATAATAAAAGTACATACAAAGAAGCCAGAGATTCATTTAAAAATTGTTTAAAAATTAATAAAAAACATGCTCTAGCTAATTATGGAATTGGTATGGTGCTGTTAAATGAAAAAAAATATGATGAGGCAAAAAAATATCTGATAGAGGCTTCACTAAATAAAGAAAAGTTTCATAATGCATATTATAATCTAGGTAACTGTTTAATTGCCCTTGGTGAGCATGAAAGTGCATTAAAAGCATATAAAGACTGTATATCTGCTAACCCACTATATGCGCCTGGTTATAATTCTATCGGAAATACATATATGCAAATAGAAAAACCAAAGAAAGCGCAAGAATTTTATCATAAACAAATAGAACTTATCGATACTTTAAATGATAGCTTTTTAAAAGCCCAAGCATATTATAACTTAGGTCTAAGTTATCATAAAACAAAGGATTTAACCGAAGCTGAAAAGAATTATAAAAAATCATTAGAATATCGACCTAGATTTGCTGACGCACAAAGCCAATTAGCAGCTATTAATTTAAGTAATGAATTAAATGATGATAAAAAGATGGATGATGACTTTTTGCCTATAGAGGAATTAGTTGATCATACACTTGATGAAGGAAGCATAATTGAAAAGATTAAAAAAATGATTAATTCAAAAGAATATCATAAAGCTGAAAAAGAATGCCTAAAAATGATTAAACTAGATAAACTTAATGCTAAATACCATGCAATTTTAAGTTATGCATTATATGGGCAGCATAAGATTGATGAAGCACTAGATAGTATTGATAAGTCAATAAGTCTAGAGCCAAAAATACTGAAGAATTATAGTCACAAAGGAATGATGCTATATAAAAAAAATAAATTTAACGAGGCAATTGAAGTATTAGAACATTCATTAAAAATAAATAATAATAATGCTAAAGTTTTAACTCAAATAGGGCTTTCCTATAAGAGACTTGGAAAGAAAGATTTAGCAGAACAATATTTTAAAAAAGCCCTTACGGTTGACCCAAAATACAAAAATGCCCAGTCAGCAATTTCTGGTCTAATAAATAGATCTTTAGATAACAGAAAGAAATCAATTGAAGAAAGCCACAAGAGTCTTACATTATTTAGTGAAGCTGATGCATTAGAAAAAGATGTAATTAAAATATCAAGACTCAAACATGATGTTGAGCAAGCTGAGTTTTTGATACAAAACAATTTTGAAGCAGAGCCAATTATAGATTTTGCTTCAAAAGGTCGTTACATTCTCAACAAAACAGAAAATGAAAACAATACGATAAGTCTAAAAAATCAAGACATAAAAAAAGAATTTATGAATTATTGGTCACTCCCAATCATTTATAACACTAAAGAAATCTCTGACTATTTAAACCCTGCTACAAATTGGAATGATATTCAAAATCAATATTTAAGCTCAAATCCTGAATTTGTAGTTATCGATGGAATGCTTTCTAATGAGTGTTTAATAGAATTAAGAAAATTCTGTTTATATTCAAAAGTCTTTTTACGTGAATATGAAAATAATTATCTTGGTGCATTTGGTAATACTGGTTTTATAAGTAATATACATTTAGGAATAGCAAAAGATTTAAAAAATAAATTACCCAAAATATTCGGTGAATATGATTTAACCCACATGTGGGCTTTTAAATATGATAGTAAACTTGGAAGCGGAATAAATGTTCATGCAGATTTTGCAAAAGTTAACCTTAATTTCTGGATTACACCTGATGATTATAATTTAAACCCTAATTCTGGTGGGCTAAAAGTTTATACTACACCACCTCCTAGTAATTGGACTTTTGAGAAATATAATTCTGATCAAGAGGAAATCTATAAATATCTGAAATCAGAAAATGCTGGCCATAAATCTGCTCATTATAGATTTAATCGAGCAGTTTTATTTAATTCATCTTTATTTCATGAAACTGAAGAAATTGATTTTAAAAATGAATATGTGGGTCGTAGAATAAATGTTACTTACCTATTTGGTCATAAATAATTATTCATACAAATAAATAATAGAAGATTCTAATAATTTAGTTAAAACAAGAATTATATCTTCTTTTTGCATATTCAATGATTTATCTTCTATCAGTTTTTCTATTTTCATTGGATTTTTTACTAAATTACAAATATTTATTTCTACAGATGATAGTTTGCGTTGAAAATTACTTATCAAAGCAAAAGATTCTGTTTGATTAGGTAATGTCTTTATTAGCTGATAAGGTCTTAAAGAGACTATAGTCTCTTTTTTATTAAGTAATTTGAATTCAAATTTCTCTAATTTTTTATCTTTTCTTAAACAAAATGTATGACTAAATCTATCATTTTTAGAACGGAAAATACGACAAATAGCGTCCCATTTTTCAATATCAGTTAATGAATTAATTTTATCATAAAGATTTATATGTAATGCATTTTTTTCTCTTATTAAGGCTGAGGGATAGTATAAATAGTTATGATACCAGCCTTGAAAGTAACACTCTGTGTCTGAAATAAGCTTAAAGATATCATTAATAGAAAATGATTTATGAATTGGAACCATATAGCGAGAGACAAAATCATTATTATCAATCCATCCTTTGCCATCCACCATTCTAACTTTAGAAGGATGAAGATTATCGAGGCCTTTTAAAAAATTAAAAGATTCTTCAATATCAGTTGATTGTGAGTAATCATAATTAAGTCTATTTAATAATACCCTCATATAATCAATATCATCGTAATAATAGGATGATGAAACGGAAGTAAGAAGAGCTCCAGACTTATCTAACAGATTTAAGCATCTATTTAAGCCTTCTAAAGGATCTTTTAAATACTGGAGGATATTAATAGCAAAGATAATATCAAATTTAATATCACTATCAAACGATAAAAAATCTTTCTTATGAAATGTAATGTTATTAAGAGAGTATTCTTTTACCTTATCATTAGAATACTTAATAGCTTTTTGAGAGAAATCAATACAAACAAAATTTATATCGGGATTTCTAAGCGCATGATAAAGCCCTTCACTATAGCCAGATCCTACAATTAAAACATTTTCTATAGATTTTTTTTTTGAATTTTTTTCCGGAAAAATTAGATGTTTTTCATCATTAATATCATAAGGCCTTCTTAAGCCATTGGATATCCTTTCTGGTACATCAAATGGATAAGGTGAAGGATATAAATCAAAATATTTATCTAAAGTAACTTTATTCATAGAAATAAAAAAGGGGGCTCAAAAAGCCCCCTCATTAATTTTATCAATTCATTAATTCTTAGTATGAAGAATCAATTGTTGTAAGATCAAGCATTACTAAGTCATCAGCATCATCATGTTCAACTGCATCATCTGCAACCCCATCAATGTAACCAACGAAAGTAACCTCATTAACTGTTATAGATGCATCATTTACAACAGCCGCTGAGTTAGCATGATAGATATACATACCTTGAGCACCAGAGTCTGTAGTGTCATCATATGCTACAATGTAGAATTTATCACCTGCGGCATCAACTGTTAGACTTCCAACATTGTTGTTTGCACCACTTGTTGCCATCGCAATAAATAGCTGTTCAGCATTATTATTGGTGTAATCTTCAAGAAGAGTACCGTTAGCAGTATTAGGTGTAGAAGCAACTACAACCTCAACAAAGTCAACCGCGTCAGTGTCAATACCAGTCCAGTCATAAGCACCAGCATCAGCACCTGTATATGCTGCAATAGTAGCACCAGTAGCGATAATACCTGTTGCAGTAGAAGCAGATGAACCATCTAAACTTAGTTTAATGATATCAGCAGCACCATCACCAGTAACAGTAAGGTTAGTTGATTTAGTCTTACCTTGACCATTTGCAAGTATTAGTGTGTCTGTACCAGCAGTTGCACCAAAATTAACTTCATCATTACCAAGACCAGTCCAAACTGTATCATCAGCATCACCAGCTAGAACGATAGTATCGTTACCGCCGTAAGAGTAAACAGTGTGAGCAACAGCATTAGCACCTGTAATACTATCAGCACCTCCTGCCGTTTTAACAGTAGAAGCAGCAGCAGTTGTTAGATACATATCAATATCATCAACTGTCATACCAGTATTACCAGTAAGCTCTACTTTAAAGTCATTAGCATTTACAAGGCCATCACCAGTAGTATCTATAGCAAGAGCTGTACCTTCAGTTATCCATACAGATGAACCGATAACACCATCAAGAATACCAGGGGCTGTTCCATCAGAAGCAGCATCACCTTTATCTGATAATGTAAATACAGTTTCAGTAGATAGCATTGTATGAGTTAATCTAATGTTATCAGTACCACTTACAAAATCAGTAACAACATCGAAGTTAGCACCGGCTGAGTCAGAGTCAGCAGTGAATACAACGGTATCCTTACCAGATCCAAGAGTAATTGTATCTTTACCTGCACCACCAGTTACAACATCAACACCGTCTCCAGAATTGATTGTATCGTTACCAGCACCACCAGTAATAGTATCAGCACCTCCTGCACCTGTTAGGCTATCAGCACCAGCATCACCGGCAATTGTATCAGCACCGGAACCACCAGTAATAGTATCATTACCTTTGTTACCACCTGCTGTATTTGTACCTGCACCAGTTGTGATTACATCATTACCACCAGCACCATAAAGTGTATCATTATTTAGACCACCTTTAATAGTGAATGCAGTAGTTACATATGTATCATTACTTGTGTTCTCAGATTTGTTAAATTTCAATGTACCTGAAGATGATACAACAGCAGAACCATCAATTGTCATTGCTGTTGGTTCTACAGTAGTTGTAGTCATAGCAGCTATATCAATATCAACGGCACCAGAAGAGTCTTTAGTTAGAACAACTTGTTCAACATCAGAAACTGTATCAAAGTCAATTACGGCAGTAATAGCAGTTGTGTTAACAACGGATATTGTATCAGTACCACCGTTACCATCAAAGACATCTGTAGCTTCTAGAGCAGCAGCAGGTGTTCCTGAAACAATCCAAGTATCGTTACCTGAGCCACCATAAAGTGAGTCATTAGCAGCAGTAGACACATTGTTTGGATAGAATGTTACAGCACCATTTGTTACAGCTGAAAGATCAACATAGTGATCAGCAGCTGTGTTATCTGTATCGTTACCATCAATAGTAATTGTTGACACACCATTGCTTGTAAAGAAACCGTTACCAAATGTTATAGTAGCTTGCGCATTAGTTTGGTCGTCTGAAACATTAATAGTTTCAATACCAACAAGACTTTCTAATTCAGGAGCTGTCAATGTTAATGCTGTTCCAGCTTGAGCAAAGGTTATTGTATCAGTACCTGCACCACCATCAAGAGTTTCAGAACCACCTGATGTTTTAAAGTCGGTATAGGTTGTAACATTAAATGTATCATTACCTGCACCACCTGTTGCACTATCAATACCAGCGCCTGGATTAATAACATCAGCACCAGCACCACCAGCAATAATATCATTTCCTGCACCACCAGTTAAAGTATCAGCACCGCCGCCACCTGAAATATTATCAATAGCAGCACCACCAACTAGTGAGTCACTAAATGCACCACCAGTTAATGTTAATAGCTCAGTTGCAGCGTTGTTAGATCCATCAACAGTTAATCTTTCACCACCTGTTAGAGTTGTTGGGTGCATATCTAATGCAGATCCATCAACCTCAAGTGCTGTACCTGTAAATCCAGAATTAATAGTAACTGTTGCAGTAATTATAATACCGCTACCACCACCATCGTCAGTAGCAACATCTTTAATTACAACTTTCTCAACATTAGTTACATTAACATCTAATACACCAGTTGTGCTAACACCAACACCTGCTTGAGGAGTCGCATCAACAATATCAAGTGTAATTGTATCAGTACCTGCACCACCATTAATTGTATCTAATGCAGTCAGAGTTTCAGTAGCGAAGAAAGTAAAGTTATCATCACCTGTACCACCTAGTAGTGATAAATTACCAGCAGCATTAGCAGATATAGTTAAAGCTGTTGATAGTGAATCACCTGTTGCTGTAGATGCTTTAATTGTAGAAGCAGCACCTGGTTGAATAACTAAGCCAGCGTTAGCAGCTAGGAAAGCATCATTCACTGTCAATGTACTTCCTGTAGTTAAAGATAACACTTCAACATTACTTATATTAGTAACTTCTGCTGTTGTTAAAGTTGCAGCTGCACTGAATGTTAAAGTATCAGTACCAGCACCACCATCAACAGTATCCGTTCCTAGTGTAGTTAAGAAGTCAGCTTCAGTATCCGCTGTAATTGAATCATTACCTGCGCCACCTTCAATATTATCAAGGCCAGCTTGAGCATTAATTATATCAGCACCAGCATTACCATGAATGATGTCACCTTTTGTACCACCAGTAATTGTTGATACACCGTCACCACCTTTTATAGTAAATGCTTTAGTACCACTACTTAGGTCAAGAGTGTCATCCTCACCAGTATCAAGTGCAGATGCATCAATTGTTGCAGCAGTTGCATAACTTTGCATAGTTAAAGTTACATCACCAGTATTATCACCAGCAGTATCTGTAATTGTAACATTTTCAAAGCCTGTAATATCACCATCAACTAAAGCTGTACCGTTTTTCTGCATGATAGTTAGGCTGTCTGTACCAGTACCACCAGTTAATGTTGTACCTGCGTCAAATGCAGGAGCAAAACCAACAACTGTCAATGTAGTATTAGCATATGTTGTTCCTCCACCATTAATGACTGAATCTTCGTTAGTAGTTTCATCAGAAGCAGCAGCTGTTGAAAGATATACGGTAACTGAGTCTGTGTAGCCAGCATTCAATGTAAGAACACTGTTATCAGCAGATGTCATATCAAATGAAGTTGCTGAAATATTAGCAGCTAATGTAATGCCAACAGCACCAGAATATGTGATTGTTTCAATATTACTCATGCCACCAAGAATTGTTGCGCTTGCAATAGCAGCTGATGTGATAAGAGTATCTGAACCTTCACCACCATCAATTGTATCAAGAGCAGTTAGGTTAGCACCCATATTGATTGTATCGTTACCAGCACCACCAGAAATACTTTCAATACCAGAACCAGCAGTAACTGAGTCATTACCAGCTCCCATATCAATAGTGTTAGCTCCAGAAGTACCTACAACTGTATCATTACCAACACCCATTGTCGCTGTGTCATCGTCCTGACCTAGTGTAATTGATGTAGCATTTGCACCATCAGTATAAGTAATTTGTTTACCTGTTGCAGCTGCAGTTATAGCGCTAGCATCAATTGTTAATGCAGCTGTATCAGTTGCATCAAGTGCAGAAGCATCGATAGTAATATTTTTACCTGTACCAGGATCATAAGCACCAAATGTTAGTGTAGTTGCTGTATTACCTGCAGCATTATCAAGTAGTGTTATGTTTTCAAAGCCTGAAACTGAGTTAACAAGAGTTTCATCACCATTACCACCTAGATAAAGGTTTAAAGTATCAGTACCTGTACCACCCGTTAAGGTTAGCTCTGTATCTGTTCCCAAAGTACTTGCAGTCACTGTTGAGTCAACATTAGCTAAGTTAACAAAACTATCAGCAGGATTTGTTGAGTCAGCTGCTGTAGCTGTCGCTAAAATAACATGAGGATTATCTGTGTATCCTTCATCAACTGTAAGCACTTGGTCATCAGTGTCTACAAAATTAAATGTTGTAGCTGAAATATTAGCAGAAAGTGAAATACTATGTGATGATGTTAGAGTTAATGTTTCAACATTACTTACACCACCAAGAACTGTAGCAGAAGCAATAGCTTGTGCTATAGAAAGAGTATCAGTTCCTGCTCCACCATCGATAACATCTGTAGCAGCTAAAGCGGTCATTGTAATAGTATCATTACCGCCACCACCAGAAATAGTATCAACGAATGCTGTACCAGTTACCGCATCGGCACCAGCACCACCAGTAAACTTAAGACCGCCAGCGGCTAAGCCTGGTGCAGCAGATAGAGTTAAACCAACTAGACCTGTATGGCCTGAAGCATCAACTTCTGTAATTTCTGCACTAAGTGCATCAGTTATTGTTAAAGCTTGATCACCAGTTACTATTAATTTAGTAACATCAACATCTGCAGTAGTTAATGTTGATAAAGTGTTTGCTTGAGCAGTACTATTTAATGTCAATGTTTCTAGGTTAGCAGTGCCATCTGTAGTCAGAATCAAATCAGCCAGCAGCCCTGTACCTGATATTGTTACATCAAGATTGTCTGC
>MDTG01111626.1_pt1 | contig 24458 bp, 26 predicted proteins | sample 811421 | NCBI WGS metagenome assembly MDTG01 (sample SAMN05326645, study PRJNA326480) | marine metagenome | isolation source: seawater | place: Pacific Ocean: South East | collected 2011 | reverse complement strand
TGCAGATAATCTTAGAATACAGATAGATATTGATGTATTATTTTCTTTGTTCATATGATAAAAACAAAATATAGTTCAATAGTGTCGCACAAATATAACAATCAGTATATCTGTTACGATTCATCTATCCAACCTATACTTCAGGAAAGGATACTATCCTGCTTTACAAATGATGAATTTAGATTAAATAATAGAAGCAACTTTCTTGATTTAAATAATGGACTTATAAAAAAACATTTCTTGAGGAAAGGCGCTATGTCTATATTTAATGACTCTTATTTATATCTAGGATTGAATTCAACAAGACCTGTAAGAGAGCTCATGAATTATATTGATTTTACTCATATATTGAATAATTTAAATAACGAAAGAATTATGAGTACTTTTGAGTTTTGTTTACCAGTTTTTTCTTACGTACAGAGAAAAGGGCTATTCTATACCGGAGATATAATTCTGGGTAAAATTGAAGGAACAACATTAGATAAGTATATATCAACTAATCATATTAATTCTAAGTTTTATAATGATTTAGCCTTCTGCTTTAAAATACTATTTGATAATGGGATATTTAATATTGACATGAATTTAAGGAATATTATTTTTAATGTAGAAACACAAAAGATATCATTTATTGATTTTGATAAACTTATTATTAATCCATCTAAAAAAGGGGATAAAAAAAGTACATTAGAAGTACTATCTAAGTTTAAAAAATCACTAAATAAATTCAATTTAGATGATAAGTTTGATTGGGATGAGTTTACTAGTTAAGTTTAGTCGCTTATATGCTTTTTGATACATGTAATATAGTTATTGATAATAGACTTCTTAGTTATAACAAGATTCTTTGCATTCTTTTCAAATATTTCCCTTTTAGATTTTGATCTCAATAATTTTTCAAATATATTTTTTAACATTTCTGGTTTCTGGCACATGATTAAGGCGTTATTTTTTAAAAATTCCTCTGTTTCTTCTACAAAATTATACATATAGGGCCCTACGATAATTGCTTTTGAGTGAATAGCTGCTTCCATAAATGAATGTCCACCTTGATCTACAAAAGATCCACCAAAGATTGTGAATTCTGAGAATTTAATTAGAGATTCCAATTCACCAATGGTATCAGCGATATATATCTGAGATGAATTTCTTATTTTTTCCTTTTTACTTCTGATGGATATATTAATTCCTGATAAAGGAATATCTGAAAGAATGTCTCCGAGCCTTTCAGGATGTCTAGGAGCTATTACCAATAAAAATTTATTTGACTTGAGCTTAAGCCATTCTTTAATAATTATAATTTCTTCTCTATGGTGAGACGAGGCAAGTAAAATATATTTTTTCTCTATTATTCTTTCAACATTATCACCCTCTTTAATTAATGAATATTTAATATTACCGAGATTACTAACTTTATTTGGATTGATATATTTTAAGTATCTGTCTTCATCATTTTTTGATTTGCAATAAACATGTTCAACTTTATTTAATGTCTGCTTGTATATTTTATTAGATAGAATGCCTAAAATTCCTTTTGGGTTATTAAACCTAGCATTAATAATTATTATCTTCGTATTATTTTTATCACATAAGTTATATAGATTTGGCCAAATCTCAGTTTCAATGACAATAAGTAATTTAGCTGATATCATTTTTACAAGTCTCTTTATTGCAAAATAAAAATCCATAGGTAAGTAGCAATGTGTAATATTTCCTAGTTTAGAATTATCAAAGAGAGTTTTTGATGTGGGAGTATTAGATGTTATTATAATATCTGTATGATCAATCTTAGTTAGCTCTCTAGATAGTTCTATCGCAATTTTCATTTCACCAACTGAAGCTGCATGAATCCATAACTGTTTATTTTTAAGACTCTTTATGCCGAATAGTTTACTAAATAGATATTCAAGATTTAGAGAATTTCTAATTATATAAATGATTAATCTAATTAGAATAAAAGGGGATAAGAGGTATAAAAAAAGATTATAAAAAAACATTACCAAACAAGATAAGTATTAATCTTTCTTAAGTCAGAATAATTAAGTACATTTCTTAAATAATCAAGCATCATTTCACTATAGACATAGTCCATCATTATGTTTTTGGTATCAAATAAAGATTCTCGGTACTTTATCCTGGCCTCTAATAATTGAGTATCTGTATAAATCCCTTTCTCATTACCAAGCATTGCACTTTCATAAACCCTTAAATTACTATTAGTTAATTGCATTGATAAGTCATATCTCTTTTTATTAGTATTATAAGCATTCAATGTATCAATAAGGTCTTTTCTAAGAGATCTCTTGGAGTTCGTATGCTCAAGCTGTGCTTTTTTATACTTTAACCGTGCCTCTTTTGTTTTTGAGGATTGAAATCCACCATTATATATTGGAAAATTTAATACTAGTGAAATCGATGAGTCTTCTCGGGTTGTAGCTCCAAATTGTGAGCCACCCTGCGTGATATCAATATAATCATATTCAGCTATAAGATCTAATGTTGGGTAATGTTTGGATTTCTGTGATGCAATATCATTCCTACTTATCTGTATATTCTGTTTTGCTAATTTGACAGTATTATTAACGATATTAGCTGCTTGTATTAAATCATCAATTTTGTATAAGTTATGATTCAATTCAAGAAGCTTGATATCATTAATATCATTCAATACTTTACCTGAAAATATGTAGACTTCATTTTTAATTTCTGAAAGAGCGTCTTCGCTGACATTTACTTCAATTAATGATGCATCATAATTATTTTTATGTTTTTCATATTCTTCAATTGTTATATTGCCACTATCATAAAGTTTTTTAGAGACACTATATTTTGAAAAATTAAATTCTTTTTTTATTTGATTAAGTTCTAATAGATTTTTCTGTCTTATAAGGTTGAAGTAATGTCTAACTGTTTCTAAAATAATAATTTTTTGTGAATCATTTTCACGTATTTCATTCTCTTTAAGTACACCTTTTGATTTTTTTATTTCGTCAAAAACATAAAGATGAAAAAGAGGTTGTTTAATAGATAAGTTATATGTATCTCTATCATAATCAGATGGATCATATACGCCACCCGAATCATATCTTTCTATTGTAGTTTCAGTAGCACGCGCAGAAAAATTAATTTCTGGATACATAGAAGATTGTGTTTGTTTAACCACCTCATTTGCAATACTTAAGTCCATCTTTTTCTGAGATAAATCAATATTATGTTTGAGTGCTCTATCATATAAACTAATTATATCTGTAGCTTCCACATTAACTGTGACAGAAAAAAATACCAAGAGTATAAGTAATTTATTCATTTATACTTTTCTATACTCGAGTCAACATCATCAGACCATTGCGCCATTCCGCCTGATAAATTATATATTTTGGCTTTCACGCCTTTTTGTTCTAAATAAAGTGCAACTGTTCTACTTCTGATACCATGATGACAAACAATAACATATTCATTTACTTCACTAAATAATTCTATCGAGCTTGGTATTTGGCCCATAGGAATATGAGTACTATTTTGAATGTGCCCTATGTCGTATTCCCACTGCTCTCTTACATCGACAATTTTTAGAATAGGGTTGGATTTAATCATTTCATTCACTTCTTTAGCACTCTTTTCTTGCATGTTAGTCCCTTATTTGATTTGTTTGAGATGTTACTATATTTTCCTTCACTCTGTAACCATTTCTTCTCTTAGAAATCATAATACCTGTCTTATAGGGAGATTTATATTGATTTATAAAGAAAAAACTCTCAGTATCATGTCCTAAATAGTCAATAAATAGTTCGTATGAGCTTACAGAACAAGTAAACAACACTTTTGTATATCTATTTAATTTATTTAAGTTATCTAATATACTTTCATGAATTAAATTAATCTTATAAAAATTTTGGCTATATAAACGGAGATTATTTTTTCCATAGTTAAAAAGCTCATAATCAATCTCATATGATGAAACCGTGTTTGTTAAATGAGAAACACATTCGGTTAAATAACCACTACCAGTTCCAACAATTAAAACATTATCATTTATATGGAAATCCATAGTTTGCATGATTTTCCCTTCACAAGAAGGAGTAAGCATCACTTCTCCAGATTCTAAAGGTATAGATAAATCTGTATCAGAAAAACATTTATACTTCTTGGGTATAAATAAATCCCTCTTAACCTTCTTAATAACGCTTAGCACTTTTTCATCCAATATATCATGACACCGATAAATTGAAGTCATCTTCTCTATGTTATTCATTTCATGATTATATAGATGTTTGTGTTACTATTGTAGTGTAACTGGAAAATCCTATGACCGATAAAAAAATTAATCTCGAAGAGTATAAAACGAATTTCCCAAATTCTAGAAAAGTGTATAAAAATGTTAATGGCCTTAAAGTACCTTATAGAGCTATTACAATTTCAGATACTTCAGGGGATGATAAAGAATTTCATGTTTATGATACAACCGGACCTTATACAGAGCCTAGCTTTAAAATAGACCTAAATGTTGGTTTACCTAAACATAGGAATGAATGGATTCTTGAAAGAGACAACTCTTTCCAATCGGATCTAAGGTTTAATGAAAATATTACTCAACTTGCATATGCAAAAAATGGAATTATAACCAAGGAAATGGAGTTTGCTGCAGCTAGAGAGAATAGTTTTGCTGATAAAGAAAGTAAAGTTACTGCTGAATTTGTTCGAAGTGAAATAGCTTCGGGGAGGGCGATTATTCCCGCTAATATTAAACACCCCGAGTTAGAACCTATGGTAATAGGCAAAAAATTTCTTACTAAAGTAAACTCAAATATCGGTAATTCTCCAGTAAAATCTGATATTGAGGAAGAGCTAGATAAACTTCTTTGGTCAGTAAGATGGGGGGCTGACACCGTTATGGACCTATCAACAGGTAAAAATATTTTTGAAACCCGCGAAGCTATCATAAGAAATTCACCTGTTCCAATCGGCACTGTTCCAATTTATGAAGCATTAGAAAAAGTAAACGGTAAAGCTGAAGAACTTAATTATGAAATATTTAGAGATGTTATTATCTCTCAAGCTGAACAAGGTGTTGATTATTTTACTATTCATGCTGGACTTAGACTTAGTTTTATTCCTACTACTACCAATAGGCTCACTGGTATCGTTTCAAGAGGAGGATCTATAATAGCTAAATGGTGTTTAGCTCACCATAAAGAAAACTTTCTTTACGATAATTTTGATGATCTTTGCGATATTATGAAAAAGTATGATGTGTCTTTTTCATTGGGAGATGGTCTAAGACCAGGCTCTATAGCTGATGCAAATGATGAAGCTCAGTTTTTAGAGTTAAAAACACTTGGTGAACTTACAGCAAGAGCACATAAAAAAGATGTTCAGGTAATGATTGAGGGGCCTGGTCATGTCCCGCTTAATAAAATCAAAGAAAATGTTTCTTTAGAAGAGGAATATTGTAATGAGGCTCCATTTTATACATTAGGTCCATTAGTTACTGATATAGCTCCAGGATATGATCATATTACATCGGCAATAGGAGCTGCAAATATAGGCTCTTATGGAACTTCGTTATTATGTTATGTAACGCCAAAAGAACACTTAGGACTTCCAAACAAAGAGGATGTCAAAGATGGATTGGTTGCATATAAGATTGCAGCACATGCATCTGATATATCAAAGGGACATGACTTTGCTGTTCAAAGAGACAATGAACTCTCTAAAGCTAGATTTGAATTTCGTTGGTTAGATCAATTTAACTTATCATTGGATCCGTATAAATCTAAAGAATTTCATGATGAAACTTTACCGCAAGAAAGTGCAAAATCAGCTCACTTCTGTTCTATGTGTGGACCTAATTTTTGCTCTATGAAAATTACACAAGATATTAGAAACTATGCATCTAAGCACAATATAAAAGATATAAAGATTGCTGTAGAAGAGGGTATGAAAGAAAAATCTAAGCAATTTGCCGAGTCTGGCAACAAAATTTATATCAAAAAATAGCTATTTCTGCGAGGCTTTAAGAGCTTTATCAAGATCTTCAATAATATCATCAATATTTTCAAGTCCTATAGATAATCTTACAAGATCTTCAGGAACTCCAGCTGCCTCTAATTCTTTTTTAGACAGTTGTCTATGTGTCGTACTAGCAGGATGACATGCAAGAGATTTAGCATCTCCAATATTAACTAGTCTAGTTATAAGATTAAGGTTATCAATAAAGACGCCACCTTTTTTCATACCACCTTTTATCCCAAAGCTTAATACACTTGAAGCTTTGCCATTCATTAGTTTTTTTGTAAGCTCAAATTCTTTGTGAGATTTAAGACCAGGATAATTTACCCAGGTTACACATTTATGATTTTCTAAAAACTTAGCTACCTCTATTGCATTTTCACAATGTCTATCCATCCTTACAGGAAGAGATTCAATGCCTTGTAGTATCAAGAAACTATTGAAAGGAGATATTGCTGCACCCATGTTTCTAAGAGGAACCACTCTTGCCGCTCCTATAAACGCTGCCTCACCCATTGCTTCTGTAAATACTACTCCATGATAAGACATATCAGGTGTATTCAATCTTTTAAACTTTGTTTTATATTTTGACCACGGGAAATTTCCGGAATCGACTATTATTCCGCCAATTGTAGTTCCATGTCCACCCATATATTTAGTTAAAGAATGTACAACTATATCAGCACCATGCTCGATTGGTCTAAATAAATATGGAGACGGCACTGTGTTATCGACAATAAGAGGAATTTTATGCTTGTGTGCTATGCGAGCTATCTCTGGAATATCAACAACATTTGCAGCTGGATTACCAATAGATTCACAAAATATTGCCTTGGTATTCTTGTCAATTAATTTTTCAAGACTAGGAATATCATCATGATCACCAAATTTTACATCTACTCCAAATCTAGGTAATTGATGAGCAAAAAGTGTATAAGTTCCACCGTATAATGTGCTGGTACTTATTATATTATCCCCAGCTTCACAAATTGTCATAATAGCATATGTCGTGGCAGCTGAACCTGAAGCCAATGCTAATGCACCAATGCCTCCTTCCATTGCTGCAACCCTTTTCTCAAGGACATCAGAAGTTGGATTCATAATTCTTGTATATATATTACCTGCAACTTTTAAGTCAAATAAATCAGCACCATGTTGAGTGTCATCAAACGAGTACGAAGTTGTCTGATATATTGGCACTGCTACAGATTTTGTTGTAGGTTCTGGTGAATATCCACCATGAATTGCTATTGTTTCAAATTTCATTACCTAAGCCCCTTTTATTTACTATTTATATAGTCTATAAGATTAACACCATATTATCTATCAAAAATATCATACTGAATAGAATCAGATTCGCTATCTTTAAGTGTGAAGCCTAGCCCAAGCAATCTAATGGGTTGTATTGGTTTTTTTATATTATTATTGAATAGCTGAATATATTTTTTTATATGTAGACTATTAGATTTCGACTGTCTTGAGATTGTTTGAAAGTCACTGAATTTAACTTTTACGAATATCTCCTTTACTAAATTTTGAGGTATTCTATTAATTTTACATCTTTGAATGAGTTTATTATAAAGGAAATTTATTTTAAAAGTACATGCTTCAATATCTTTAATATCTTCTAAGAATGTATCTTCGACACTAACGCTCTTCCTGACTCTATTTGTCTTCACATCTCTTTGATCTATTCCTCTGATTAGATTATATAAATTACCTCCAAATGATCCAAATATTTTCTCAAGTTCTTGAATGGTATAGATATACATATCTTTACAGTATTTCATGTTTAAATTAAGACATTTTTTAAAATTAACTTTACCAATACCTGGAATCATATCAAGCCTCACATCTTTTATAAAATCAGGGACTTGATCATCACTCAAACAAAATTGATCATTAGGCTTATTCCAATCAGAGCAAATCTTTGCTATTAACTTGTTACATGATATTCCTGCTGAAGCAGTTATCTTGAAATCTTTCCATATACATGATCGTATTTGATGCGCCATCTTTTCTGGATCAGATTCGCAATAATCTGAGTCAGTGACATCAATATAAGCTTCATCGATTGATACAGGTTCTATTTTTTTTGAATAACATTTAAAAACTTTGAAAATCTCTTTCGATTCTTGTTTATATTTATCAATGTTAACAGGGAGGACAATTAAGTTTTTACATAATGACATAGCTTTTTTGGTGGGCATAGCTGAATGCAAACCATATTCTCTAGCAATATAGTTACAGGTTGTTAGTACGCCTCTCTCATTTGCTTTACCACCAACAGCTACGGGTTTATTTTTTAGATCAGGTCTATCTCTTATTTCTAATGACGCAAAAAAACTATCCATATCAACATGGATAATTTTTCTACTTTTCCAAACTCTATTTTTCTGATTCACTTATAGTCATTGCTTTGATTGTGAGTGCATGGATTTCCCCTGTTTTAATGTAGCTATCTAGTAGAGCATAGATTATTTTATGCCTTTGAATCATAGATTTACCATTGAAGACATCGCTCACTATCTTGACTTCATATTTAGACTCTGAGCCTTCTACAATAAGTTTATCGTATTCTATTTCTTTAGATAGTACATTAGTAATCATATCTTTCATCATTATTTCTCCCAAAGCTCTGGATTTGCCCAATTTTTATTATTTAACCAATCAGGATTATCTTTATATTCTGCTATATCATAAATGAAAATTAGTCCTTTATCATTATTGGCTTTGCCATGATATTTATATCCATAGCTAATAAAAATATTTCTGTATTTTGTTTCATTGTCTTGCATACATATATCGTCTATGACATATATGAGAACATTATTGAGCTTATTTACTATTTTAAATATCTTCTCATTATTAACCACATCTGAACGTATCACAAATATCACTAAATCTTGATTAGAAAAAGTATTTTCAAGAGACTTTTCATATTTATCTGAACTTTGGTAATCATCTAAATTTAGTTCATTTAAAATCGTCTCATTTTTGGTTAGGTTGAAAACATAGCATTTATTTTTGCTCCTTATATATTTATTAATATCCATTTTTGCCCTGAAGTAAATGATATTTTACAACTTTCTCTTTATATGTGTTAATAATATCTAAGTGTCGATAGTCATTAGATTTAATGTGTTCTTTGATTATAACTTTACAACTAACTCTTTGTAAAACCTCTTCAACTATAGCTTTATTAATATTAATATCATTTTGTACTATCCCTCTAAGGAACTGTTCTCTTTTTGAGGGCAAAGCTGTTTTACTAGCATTAAACATGAAATCAAAATATATATAATCATACAGTTTATTTGTAGCTTTTATATAATCTAAACAACCACCCAGCTTAGTAGTAATTCTTTTAAATATTTGATCAATTTTATTATTTTGAATTCTGCATATTGCATCTCTTAGTAAGCACATTACTACAGGGTTTTCTTCAATCATGGTTACATTATTTCCAAGTGAAGAAATAATAGCTGAATCTCTTGCAAACCCTCCCGTGCAATCAAGAATCATTAATTGTTTTTTTTTAAATATTTTACTAAGGACATGTTTATTACTTTGAAATATAATATTTTCATATTCATCTAGATTTAAAGAAAAAGTCATCTTGCTTGTACGATCTTTTAGCAAAAAACCTTTTTTAGTTTCTTTAATAAATATATTTTTAGATATATTGTTAAAAATATTATCGATTTTCAAAGTTTCATCTTTCATTAGTCATTACTGACATAAAACTTTCTTCGAGTGAATCTTAATGAGAAATATATTGGCGGCCAAAGAGCTGCAGTTATAAATGAACTTATTATGAGTGTTTGATAATCGATATCTAAAGCAAAAACATAGCAAGTCCAAATAAAGAAATGCTGTTTCACTATTATTAGTATTAATAGAACAACCATCTGCTGAGTTATTGTCATGTACCTTAGCGAGTTATATAAAGAAAGAATTATATAAATAAAAATTACGTAACTTAAAGATGTTATGCCTAGGGGTTGACCTAAAACTATGTCTACCAAGAATCCAGACAGAAATGCAATAAACATATTCTTATTCGATGGCAAGGCTATGGCCCAATAGATATTTACTAACAGCAGCCATTCAGGCGCGAAATAACCTAAAGGCAACATTATCAAAGATAACATTAGCCCTATAAATAACGTTATTAGGATTACTAACATTTATTTATCCTTATACTCATCTGGTGTAACTATTACCTCATTAATATTTTCTATATATTCTGATGGCTCCACCAGGACTTGTGCAAACCTCTCTCCTTCATTCATGTCAATTTTTACTATCCTGCCAATATTTAAAGACGCTATAAATCTTCCGGCTTGACCAGATGTCACTATTAAGTCACCAGATTTGATATCTGTATCATCGGTAAAAGAGATTTCTAATAAATCATCCTGTGAACGACCTTTAATTATTACCTGTTTACCAGTTCTGGTTATTATTGCTGGAACATTACTGTTAACATCAGTTATTAGTAGAACTTTACTGGAGTACAGAGCAACTTCTACTATTTGCCCTATTAGACCGTTTGCGCCCATCACAGTTTGTCCCATTATTACTTTATCATTCGAACCAATGTTGATCTTAATAGATTCTTTATTTGGTATTACATCTCCTTGCATAACTTTAGCTATTTGAATATTTTCAAATTTTTTAGACATTATTCTTTTAATGGACCTCAAACGTGAAACTTCATCTTCTAAAATATCTATTTTTTGAAGGTTCATCTTCATCATTTTATTTTCTTTTTCAAGCCTCTCTATTTTTGACTCTAGTTGGGCAATTGTTTCTGTTTCTTCTAATAAGCCATAAAAAAAACTTGCTGGTGTTTTTACAACATATTGAATAGGGCTCACTATGAAGTCGTTTACCGCTGTTCGAGCAAAATTTGTAGAGGGATATTTTAAGTCAACTATAATACTTAGTATAGATAGACTTATTAAAAATAAAAGTAGATAAAAATTAGTTACACTTTTTTTAAAAATAGATGAAGACACAATCTAGTCAGTTGAAAGAAATTCAATCCCTTTTTCATCTATTATCTCAAGTACTTTACCACCACCTCTAGCAACACAGCTTAAAGGATCTTCTGCAACTATAACATTCATCCCCGTCTCTTCTTTTATTAGAAGATCAAGGTCTTTTAGTAATGCACCACCTCCAGTAAGAACCATACCTCGTTCGTGTATATCTGCACCTAGTTCAGGTGGAGTGTTTTCAAGTGCTGTTTTTACTGCAGATACAATACCCTGAAGGGATTCTTGCAAAGCTTCAAGCGTTTCATTGCTGTTGATTGTAAATGATTGTGGTACGCCTGCAGCCAAATTTGTTCCTTTCACTTCTATCTCTAAAAGATCACTCGTGGGGTAAGCTGATCCGATTTCATGCTTTATCTTTTCAGCAGTCGGCTCACCAACCACACAACCATAATTTCTTCTTACATAACTGATTATAGATTCTGAGAATGTATCACCACCTATTCTCGTAGATGATGCATAGACAATACCATTAAGTGAAATCGTAGCTACTTCTGATGTACCTCCACCTATATCACACACCATATAACCTCTTGCTTCATCTAGTGGCATTCCAGCACCAACGGCTGCTGCCATAGGCTCATCAATAAGATGAACGACTCTCGCCCCAGCTCCAGTTGCAGATTCTCTGATTGCTCTCCTTTCTACTTGTGTAGCACCACAAGGCACACATATTAGAACTCTTGGACTTGGCCTGAACCACGCACTTTTATGTACTTTTTTTATAAAGTGTTGAAGCATTTTTTCACAAATTGTAAAGTCAGATATAACGCCATCTTTGAGTGGACGAATTGCAGTTAATCCAACTGGAGTTCTACCCAGCATATTTTTTGCTTCTATACCGACTGCCTCGATTTTTTTACTAGATCCCCTATCATCCCTAACGACAACTACAGAGGGTTCATCTAGAACAACCCCTTTGCCTTTCATATATATAAGAGTATTTGCAGTTCCAAGATCAATAGATATATCGGTTGAAAACATTCCAGCAATTTGTTTTATAAAATTAAGCATTTATTCACCTTTTAATAACTTATTTAATATTTGATTTAAAGCTTTTGGATTAGCTTTTCCATGTGTTTCTTTCATCACTTGTCCGACAAAAAACCCCATTAGTTTATCTTTACCATTTTTATAATCTTGAACTTCTTTAGGGTGCTTTTCCAGTATTTTCTTTGCTTCATCTAATAATAAATCAGCATTGGATATTTGTTCTATATTATTTGATTTTATTATCTCATCCACATCAGCCTTATTTTGCCAAGATTCATTTAATACCTCTTTAGCTTGTTTTATGGATATTTTTTCATCACTTACATATGTAACCAATTTAGCTATCTCCTCAGGACTAACTGGAGCTTTTGATATATCAAGGCTATGTTTATTAGATAAACCTACTACTTCACTAAGGATGAAGTTTGCAAGTAGCTGGAATTTTGATGAAACATTACTGCTAGCTCTCTCAAAGTATTCAGATAATTCTAATGATGAGGATAATATTTCTGCATCATCATTTTTTAACCCATATTCCACGATGAATCTCTCTTTCTTAGCATCGGGTAACTCTGGAAGACTTTTTTTAATATCGGATATTTGTTTTTTGGTAATTTCTACGGGTAATAAATCAGGATCAGGAAAATATCTGTAATCATTTGCCTCTTCTTTTGATCTCATTGGGCGAGTTTCATCTTTTTTTGGATCATACAAGCGAGTTTCTTGATTTACTGCTCCTCCTGACTCTAGAATATCTTGTTGTCTATCTACCTCGTAATTTATTGCATTCTCAACAAATCTGAAGGAATTGATATTTTTTATTTCAGCCCTGATACCAAAACCTTCTCCTGGTTTTCTCAGAGATATATTAGCATCACATCTAAATGAGCCTTCCTCCATATTACCATCACTTATTCCTAGAGACTTAACAATTGAGTGTATCTTTTTTAAGTATGTTACTGCTTCTTTTGCAGATCTCATGTCAGGTTCCGAGACAATTTCTATAAGAGGGGTTCCAGCTCTGTTTAAATCAATAGCACTCTGTCCATCAAATAGGTCATGAATTGATTTTCCTGCATCCTCTTCTAGATGAGCTCGTGTAATTCCCACAGTCTTACTTTTGCCATCTACGTTTATTTCTAGTTTACCGTCATACACGACAGGAAGCTCATACTGAGAAATTTGGTAGCCTTTAGGTAAGTCAGGATAAAAATAGTTTTTACGAGCAAATATTGATTTATCAGCAATTTTTGCATCTACAGCTAACCCAAACATTATTGCCATATCCACAGCTTTTTTATTTAAAACTGGAAGTACCCCTGGCATGGCTAAATCAATAATGGATGCTTGTGTATTTTGTTCAGAACCAAAATTAGTTGATGATGAGGAAAATAACTTACTATCGGTTGCAAGCTGTACATGAATTTCTAGTCCTATTACCGTTTCCCACATACTAAGCTCCAGGCTCCTGTTCATGCCAATTCGTTTCTTTTTGATATAAATAAGATAGTTTAAGAATATCTTTCTCATCAAAATGATTACCTATTATTTGTAAACCTAGGGGCATACCTTCTTTAAAACCCATTGGTATAGACATTGCTGGAAGGCCTGCTAAATTAGTGCTAACTGTATAAACATCAGATAAGTACATTGCAATTGGATCATTCATTTTTTCACCTATCTTAAATGCTTTATCTGGTGTTGTTGGGCCTAAAATTAAGTCTACTTTTTCAAATGCTTGACTAAAGTCTTGAGCAATTAAATTTCTAACTTTTTGTGCTTTAAGATAATATGCATCATAATAACCTGCTGATAAAGCATAAGTTCCGACTAAAATTCTTCTTTTGACTTCTTTACCAAAGCCCTCAGACCTTGATTCTCGGTATAAACTTTCCAATGATTCTGATTTTTTAGATCTATGCCCATATCTTACACCATCAAATCTAGACAGATTAGAAGAACACTCTGCAGGAGCTACCACTTGGTATGCTGATACACCTAAGCCCGTATGTTTTAAATTAATTGTTTTAATTTTACATCCAATATTTTCTAGAATTTTGATTGATTCATAAAATGAATTTTTTACATCATCATTCAGGTCATTAACAAATTCTTCTGGAATACCAACCGTAAATTTTTTTTTATCAGAATTAATACAGTAGTCATGATAGTTTGGAACTTCAACGGTGGAGCTTGTAGAATCTTTTGGATCATGACCTGATATTTCTTTTAATAAAACCGCAGCATCTAGTGCATCTGTGGTAAATAAACCTGCTTGATCTAGACTCGATGCGAATGCAATCATTCCAAATCTTGAGACTCTTCCATATGTTGGCTTTAACCCGCAAATACCACATAGCGACGCTGGCTGTCTAATTGACCCACCTGTATCTGTCCCTGTCGAACAAGGAGAAATCCTTGCAGCAACTGCTGAAGCTGATCCGCCGGAAGATCCCCCTGGAACATATTCATAATCCCATGGGTTTTTAACTGCACCATAAAAGCTTGTTTCATTAGAAGACCCCATGGCAAATTCATCCATATTTGTTTTACCAAGCATTATAGTCCCTGCTTCATTCAATTTATCAACAACTGTTGCATCATATGGACTGATAAAATTATCTAACATTTTAGATCCACAAGATGTCTTTACACCTTTTGTGCAAAATATATCCTTTTGAGCTATAGGTAATCCTGAAAGCGGCTTAAGATTGTTTTTAGAAATATTCTTATCAACTTCTCTAGCCCTTTTTAAAGCAGAATCTTCGGTAAGTGTTATGAAACAATTGAGGTCATCAGATGCTTTGATACGTTTCAAATATTCTTTTGTTATCTCCACCGCGCTTATTTTTTTCTTTTTAATAGCCTCAAGAATTTCAGTTACAGATTTATAGGTCATATCAGTCTAATATTTTTGGGACGGTATAATAACCATCTTTTGTTTTTGAAGAGTCATGCTGATTTGCATCTCTGTTGATATTTTTTTTACATACATCGTCTCTAAGAGGTTGGGTAAAGTCTAGAGGGTGGGCCATAGGTAACATGCCATCTGTGGGCGCAGCATCTATCTCACCAATCAGTTTTAATATATTGTCTAGATTTTTAGAAAGTTCATCTATATCACTTTCTGGTATACTTAGTTTTGATAAGTAGGTAAGTTTTTTTATCGTATTCTTATCCATTATTTTTCCGAGACGATGTGAATCTATCATGACCATTATAATCTATGTGTACCCTTATGTCTGTAAAATCATTTAATTCTAAATGCGCTGATATGTCTTTTGATTGACCAGTCCCATTTTCCAAAAATAAAATTCCATTTGTTGACAACGCCTCCCTAGAATACTTAATAATTTTATTAATGTCTTCAAGGCCATTTTCCATCGAGAACAGGGATGAAGCGGGTTCATTATATTTTACGGATTCATTAATATTTTCATCATTGATTCCTATATATGGAGGATTACTGAATATAAAATCAAATGAATTATTAGCTATTGGTTTTAGCCAATCTGAACAAATTAAGTCTATGTTATTTTTTTTACATAGCTTTAGGTTTATTTTTGCAACTTCAATTGCTTCAGAATAAAGTTCTAATAATAATACTTTCCATTCCGGCCTTTGATTTGCGATTGTGATTCCAACACATCCTGAGCCTGTGCCAGCATCCAAAAAAATACACTTCTTCTTTTCTTTGAATAATTGATCACCTTGTCTTAGCACTTCGTCAATAATTGATTCTGTTTCTGGCCTTGGAATTAAGACGTTATCATTAATATAAAATTCATCTTTATAAAATGCATGTCTTTTTAATATATATGACAAAGGCTTATTTTTTCTTAATTCTAAAATATCTTCAATTTTTTTATTATTATAATCACTAAGATTATTATTAAATTTCTCATAAAGTTTTGGTCTATTTACATTTAGAACAAACATGAAAATATGTTCTGCTTCAATTTTAGATTCTGATTGAGATTGATTGGTAAACTGCTCAACAAAGTCTGTAGACTTTTTTAAGGCTTGTAGAATATTCATTATTTTCTAGATTCTTCTGTAAGAGCTTCAATTAGTGGCTCAATATCACCTTCAATCAGTTGCTCAAGTTTATACAGAGTAAGATTAATTCGGTGATCTGTGACTCTACCTTGTGGGAAATTATACGTCCTTATTCTCTCTGACCTATCACCAGATCCTACTTGTTTTTTTCTACTCTCATCAGTATCTTTTTTTTGTTTTTCTTGTTCTGCAGATAAAAGTCTGGAATGTAAATACTCCATCGCTTTTGCTTTATTTTTATGTTGAGATCGATCATCTTGACATTCTGAGACAATGCCTGTTGGTATATGAGTGACTCTTACAGCTGAATCCGTTTTATTTACATGTTGTCCGCCTGCGCCAGATGCCCTGTATGTATCAATTCTCAAATCCGCAGGATTAATGTCTATATCATCTACTTGTTCAACTATAGGTAAGACAGCTACGGTAGATGCTGAAGTATGCACTCGACCTTGAGTCTCAGTATTCGGCACTCTTTGTACTCTGTGTGTTCCGGATTCAAACTTAAGATTACTATAGACATTAGAGCCAATAATTTTGAAAATTATTTCTTTAAATCCTCCGTGATCACTAATGTTGCTATTGATAATTTCAATATCCCACTTATTCTTCTCTGAGAATTTTGAATACATTTTATATAAATCACCAGCAAATATAGCTGCTTCCTCGCCACCAGTACCTGCTCTAATTTCCATATAGATGTCTCGTGAATCATTAGGGTCCTTTTCCACCGTTGCTTCAATTATTTTATATTCAATTTCTTTCAATGATTGTTCATGATTCTTTAATTCTTCTTTAGCTATTTCTCTCATTTCTTTATCTTCATCTCTCAGAAGTTCTTTTGTATCAGTAATTGATTTCTCTATATCAAGATACTTTTGAAATAATTTAACGCTAGGTTCGAGCCTTGTGAGTTTTTGATTAAGGGTTTTCATAAGACTTCTATCAGAATAGACTTCAGGTGTGCTTAATTGATTAGTAATATCTTGATAATTTGAGACATGATTCTCAAGCTTAGCTCTTAATTCTTGATTCATTAGTTTTCTTTGAAAAGATCATTAAGTCTTTGTACTTTATCTTCATCTAAATGAGGATAAAGCTCTCTTAACTTTATTGTAGTTTCATGTGCAAGCTTATTTTTAAGAGACTCTGATATGTAGTTAATTATAGAATCTATGTCATCTCCATTTTTGGACATTTTTTTAGCTTTTATTACTATGCCCTTTGCAATATCATCAACATATTCTCTATAATTCTTTATGACTTCAGAGCTATTATTATCAGAGAGCCAATTTTTGTATTCAATAATTTTAAATTTGATTATCTCCTCAGCTTGCTCTATCGACTTTTCTCTAATCTTATAATTCTTTTCAATGATTTCACCGAGATCATCAATGGTATAGAGATATACATTATCAAGATTTTTAATTTGAGGTTCAATATCTCTAGGCACTCCAAGATCAATCAGAGCAATAGATTGGTTATTCCTTTTCTTAAGAGCACTCTCAATATTACCTTTGCCTATAAGCGGAAGAGAACTTGATGTCGATGTAATTATTATATCGTATTCATGGATCACATTAGAGAGATTATTCAAATGAGCATATCTACAATTATTATCAAAGGCCAATTTTTTACCTTTTTCTTCTTTTCTATTACATATAGTAATGTCGTTTACGTTATTTGATTTCAGATATTTTAATGCAAGCTGAGTCATCTCACCTGCACCTATTAATAAACATTTTTTTTCTTCGATATTAGAGAATATTTTTTTAATAAGTAGAATTGATGTGTACATGAAAGATATAGCATTACCACCTATATCAGTATTTGTTCTTACATTTTTTGCGACAGAAAAGGAATATTCAAACAACCTTTTCAATTTACTCTCAATTGTTTTATTTTCTAGGGCGATCTTGTAAGATGTTTTCACTTGACCTAAAACTTCGCTTTCACCAACTACCATCGAATCAAGTCCAGACACTACTTTAAATAAGTGTCTTATTGCATCTTCTTCTTGATAAGCATACATATGATCAGTAAAAGCTCGATATTCTTTTTCTGAGGTCAGCCAATCTTGAACATTAAGAGATCCTGATTCACTATCGGCATAAATTTCAGTTCTATTACATGTAGAAATGACAAGAACCTCATTTATCCCCGGCATTTTTTTTATTCTTCGAAGTAACAAAGAACAGGCATCTCCTGTAAAAGAATATTTTTCCCTTACATCTAAACTAGCAGATTTATGATTAAGCCCTATAACTGATATGGTCATTTTTGTTTCCTTATTAACATATTAGCATGTGCTATTATACATATATGATAAAAAATTTGAAATTTGCAGTATCAATTAGCCTCTTATTTCTTATATCTTGCGGTTCACAGGTCAATCCTGAACAGAGAGATTTTAATGAGGAGATCACATATAAAAGTTCAGATTTAAAATACAATTATGCATATTATAAAATAGTCATAGAGCTACTGCTTCATAAGGGTAGAATCAATGATGCTATCAATATATTTACATCGAATATCTCCTATTTTGATAATGAAACTGACTTCATGAATATGATTAATAGAGCAAGAGAGCTTAATAAATTTGATTCAATCATGACGATAGTGAATAGATGGATGGAACTAGATGATCAAAATATTTATGCTCGTAAAGCCGCATTTTCTGCATATATAGAACTGGAACAATATCAATCGGCAAATATACATTTCGATTTTCTTTACAACCTATACCTAGAAAATAAAAATGAATCCTATATTGATATTGAAAGCATTTTGTCAAGAAATGTAATTACAAAGAACATAATAGATTATTTTGAGATGAACCTTCCAAGATATAATGATCAAACAATTTTATTATCTTACATTAATATATTGCAAAAAAATGGCATTGATGAGCTTGCTGTTTTATATATAGAGGATATTGATTTCAAAAAAAATAGAATATTAACCAGGAAGTATGCAAAGTCACTCTCTCAATTAAACAAGACCGATAAAGCAATATCAACATTAGAAAAATTCATTAAATCTTCATCTATTTTAGATCGGGAAGTCTCATTTGAACTTTTAATGTTCTATCTTAAAGAAGATAGACTAGATCATGCAATTCCACTTATTGAAAAACTCATAAGTATTGATCCCTCTGATGATGATTTTATTTTTAGAATTGCTTTATTATGTTTTGACAATGATAGGTACAATCTATCAGAAAAGTACTTTAATATATTATTATCAAAATTTTATGCACCTGATAATATCAATTTTTTCTTAGGTCAGATTGATTATAAAAATAAAAGATATGATGAAGCACTGTTGCATTATCATAGAATACAACAGGGAACATTTGTAAATACTAAAACTCTTAATGTTTCTAAGGCTTTATTAAAAAAGTATAATTTAGAAAAAGCTTTAACTTATATTGATCAGGAAATTAAAATAAAAAATGATAATAATCTTCTCAATTCTTTATCACTCAAGCTTTCGATCTTCGAAGAGATAGGCGAATCAGCGGATATTATTAATTTGTCGAGTCAAATTCTTAAGACTTTTCCAAATAATGAAAGAGCCCTATATAGTCGCGCTTTGGCTTATGAAAAAGAAGGAAATATTTTAAATATGAGTAAGGATTTTGATGAGATGATCAAACTAAACAAATATAATTCAATTGCTTTGAATGCATATGGCTATAGCCTTTCATTGCATAAGCTTCATCTTGAAAAATCAGAAAAGCTTATAAGAAAAGCCCTTGATATCCGACCCGGTCAAGCAGCAATCTTAGATAGTTTAGCGTGGGTCCTATATTTAAAAGGTTCTTATAAAGAAGCTGCTAAATACTCGTCTTTGGCTTACTCCAAAGATCAAGATCCTGAAATTGTAGAACATCATTATTTAATACTCTTAAAAAATGGCTACCCTAACGAAGCGAAATATATCTTAGAGCAATCTATAAAAAATAATCCTGACAGTGAAAATTTACTTAAGCTTTTAAATAATAGTAAAAATGCAGCCATTAACTTGTAAGTCATTTGCAAAACTTAACTTGTGTTTACATATTCTTGGTAGAAGGAATGATGGCTATCATAATCTAGAAAGCATCTTTTGTATTATTGATCTCTATGATACGTTAACTTTTCAAAAAAATAATACAACTAAAGTCAACTTTAAAACAAACTCTAATGAAATTGACTCAACTTATAATTTAGTTACTAAGGCATATAATGTAATTTCTAATTTATATGATATAACAGGTGTAGATATCTTTTTGGATAAAAAAATACCCATAGGTTCTGGTTTAGGTGGAGGCAGTTCAAATGCTGCAGTCACCTTGTTGGCACTGAATGAGATTTTTGAATTAAATATATCGAGAGATAACTTAATGAAAATGTCTCAGGACATTGGAGCAGACGTACCTTTCTTCATTAATGGCGGAGTAGCACAGATTGGTGGAAAAGGAGAAATTATTAATAATATTTCTATAGATAAGAAATACTTTGTTCTTATCTTGCCAACTATAAATATACCAACAAAAGATATTTATGAATCTTTATCTCCAAAAGACTTTATGATTCAATATAGTCTTGATGATCTAAGGGTATCAAATATTAATTCCTTTGAGGAAATAGTTATGTCTAAATATCCTTCATTAAAAGAGACAAAATATTGGCTTTCCGCCTTTGGTAGCGTTAGAATGTCCGGTACGGGAAGCACGCTATACATTGAGTATGATAATTACGAAGGTGCATTAGAGGCCAATAAGGAAATTGGACGAAAATACAAATCATTAATGGTGAGTAGTCTAGAGTCGTATGATATTTTTTCTTAATAAATTGGGGTGTAGCCAAGCGGTAAGGCAGCGGGTTTTGATCCCGTCATTCGGAGGTTCGAATCCTTCCACCCCAGACATAGGTCAGACATATGGTTGATATAAAAACATCGATGATATTTTCAGGAAATGCTAATAAAGCACTTGCTAAATCTGTTGCTAAGAATTTAGGAATTACTTTAGGAAAAGCTTCTGTTAAAACATTCAGTGACGGTGAAATCTCTGTAGAAATTGAAGAAAATGTAAGAGGGCAGGATATTTATATTATCCAGCCACTTTGCGATCCTGTTAATGATAATCTCATGGAACTACTTATAATGGTCGATGCTCTTAAAAGATCATCGGTTGAGAGAATATCAGTAGTACTTCCATATTTTGGATATTCAAGACAAGACAGAAGAGCAAGGTCTGCCCGAGTACCAATCACAGCAAAAGTTGTAGCTAATATGTTAACAAGTATGGGTGTAGAAAGATTATTAACCATTGATTTGCATGCCGATCAAATTCAAGGTTTTTTTGATATTCCAGTTGATAATATTTATGCAACACCATTATTTCTAGCAGATATACACAAACAGAATTACCAGGATACCATTATTGTTTCTCCTGATGTCGGAGGTGTTGTAAGAGCAAGGGCTCTAGCAAAACAATTGAATTCAGATTTAGCTATCGTAGATAAAAGGCGACCTGAAGCTAATGTCTCAGAAGTTATGCAAATTATAGGAGATGTTAAAGATAAGTGTTGCATCATAGTTGATGATATATGTGATACAGCAGGAACACTATGCCATGCAGCAGATGCTCTTAAAGAACAAGGCGCATCAAAAGTTTTTGCTTATATCACCCATCCAATATTCTCAGGTAAGGCTGATCAAAATATTAATAACTCCACTATAGATGGAATAATTGTTACTGATACTATTAAACTCTCTAAGAAAATTAATGATACAGGCAAAATAAGGCAAATAACTGTTGCAGAGATGTTAGCAGAAACATTAAGAAGAATAGATAATAAAGAATCTGTTAGTTCACTTTTCATAGAATAAGAGTATAATCCATTGAAAAATAGCTTATGAACACTGAATATATATTACAAGCAAGACCAAGAGAAAGTATAGGTACAGCGACTTCTAAGAAAATTAGAAGGGAAAACGGCATACCTGCTGTCGTATACGGAGATGTAGATAATAGTAATATAGTTCTTGATGCAAATGAAGTAGCTAAGCAAGTCAGAGATTCTGGCTTTTATAGTAGTGTAATCAAACTTACAATAGATAAAAATACAATTGATGTCATATTAAAAGACCTCCAAAGAGATCCTAGAAAATCAAATATTACACACATGGACTTCTTCGCTGTGGATAAAAATAAAGCAGTTGTTGTAAATGTACCGATCATGTTCGTAAATGAAGATACATGTGCTGGGGTTAAGTTAGGCGGAGGCATGATATCACACATACAATCTGAACTTGAAGTCTCCTGTCTACCTAAAGACATTCCTGAAAATATCACTGTTGATGTCGCTGAATTAGAATTGGGTCATAGTGTTCATTTATCCGAAGTTAAATTACCTGCGAATGTAGAACTTTCCACACCTGTTGATGAAGAACATGATTCGCCTGTTGTCAGTTGTTATGAGCCTAAAGCTGAAAAAATTGAAGAAGTTGAGGCAGCACCAACAGATGATGAAGCTGGTGACACTGATGATAATACCAAAGCCGATGCTGACGCTGATTCTAAAGAAGAAGATAGTAAATAGTTCTCTTATAATATGATTCCTGAAGATAATCCTCCAGCATTGATTGTAGGATTAGGTAATCCTGATAGTAAGTTTCTTAACACAAGACATAATATCGGTTTTTGGTTTATTGATTCTTTGGTTAATAGTCTACGAATCCAGTTCAACGATAACTTGAAAAAAGGTTTTTGTGATACTGATTATGAATCAGAGGGTATAAATATAAAATTACTTAAACCAATGACTTTTATCAATGATAGCGGGACACCTTTGAAAAACTTCATAAAAAATAAAAATATCACACCGTCTCAGATAATTGTCGCTTACGATGATTTAGATTTAGCCGCAGGTAAAATTAGACTCAAATTTTCCGGTGGAAGTGGTGGGCACAACGGAATAAAAGATATTATAGAAAAAATTGGTACAAAAGATTTTTGGAGATTAAAAATAGGAATCGGTAAGCCTACGCATAAAGACGACGTCATTTCCTATGTATTAGGTAAGCCATCACCTGATGATAAAAAACAAATATTAGAGGGGATAGAAAATATCATTCAAAATTCTCAAGATTTACTAGATGGCTCTTATACAAATTTTATGAATAATCTAAATGGTGATAACAATGGGATTTAAATGCGGTTTGGTAGGTATGCCAAACGTAGGCAAGTCATCAATATTTAATTTATTAACTTCGCAAAAAATTGATGCTAAAAACTTCCCTTTTTGCACAATCGATCCAAATATTGCAACTGTTGAAGTACCGGATGATAGACTGGATAAGTTATCAGAATTGAATACATCGAAAAGCAAAATCAATGCAGTGATTGAGTTTGTAGATATTGCTGGGTTAATAAAAGGAGCATCAAAGGGAGAGGGGCTTGGAAATGATTTTCTCACGCATATCAGAAATACTGATGCCATAGCACATGTAGTAAGATTCTTTATTGATGATGATATTATCCACGTCAACGGTCAACCCAACCCTGTGTCAGACTTCAATGATATTAACACAGAATTGATATTATCTGATATTACTACATTAGAAAGTATCACAAATAGAATTACTAAAAGTAAAACATCTGAAAAGGAAAAAAATCTTTTAAAAGAAGAAGCAACAAAAGCACTCGATATACTTAATAATAATAAATTTTTACAGAAAAAAGATTTAGAGAAGATTCAAGAATTTTTCCCTGACATTAAATTATTGACTCAAAAACCAATGTTTGTGATTGCTAATGTTAATGAAAATACTTCAAAACAGGAAGTTAATAACTTCATTGAATCAATGCCAGAAAGTATAAAATTAGTTGAAGTGAATGTTAAAGTGGAAACAGATCTAGATGAACTCTCAGAAGATGAAAAAAAAGAATATATGGAAGAATTTGGTATAGATGAGTCTGCATTATCAAAGATAATCAAAACTGGCTATAGTCTTCTTGACCTCAAAACATTTTTTACATCAGGCGAAAAAGAATCAAGGGCATGGGCAGCAAAAAAGTATTTTAATGCTCAGGAATGTTCAGGTATCATACACACAGATATCCAAAAAGGATTTATAAGAGCGGAAACGGTTTCATATGATGATTACATAGAAAGTGGAAGCGAACAGGCTTCTAAAGCTAATGGTGTATGGAGACAAGAAGGTAAAGATTATATCGTTTGTGAAGGTGATGTGATTTATTTTAGATTTAATATATAAGGTCATGTAGCTCAGTTGGTTAGAGCACAGCACTCATAACGCTGCGGTCGGTGGTTCAAG
>MDTG01283421.1_pt1 | contig 24461 bp, 27 predicted proteins | sample 811421 | NCBI WGS metagenome assembly MDTG01 (sample SAMN05326645, study PRJNA326480) | marine metagenome | isolation source: seawater | place: Pacific Ocean: South East | collected 2011 | reverse complement strand
TCTTCAATTGACCTAAAAATTGAATGCCCAAAATGCTGTATAGGTCCAATACTGTCTCCAAACCAACCGTCCTCGGATATATTGATTATTAAATCAAATTGATTGCTATCATATATCTGGCCAGAATAAATTATTTCATAACATATTAATGGTAATATAGATAAACCTTTTAATTTAATTATTTCTCTTTCTTTTGAGTTTGTAAAAGGTTGATATCCTTGAGTGATTTTTTTTAAACCAATTTTGGATAATATATTTTCAAATGGTAAGTATTCCCCGAATGGCACAAGCTTGTTTTTTTTATAAATTTGGATTGGATCTAAATTGTTGTTGAAAACTGTTAAAGTATTATATAATTTTTCGTTATCTATTAAATTAGTACCTATAATTAAATTGTGATTTTTTGAAAAATTTTCTTTAAATACGAAATTAATGTAACTTAAATCTTGAAGACTAAATCCAGATAATATGCCTTCAGGAAAAATAAATAAACTATCCTTATTGTAATCTGGATCACTTAATATGATTATTTCTTTGATCCTTAAAATTGGATCTTCATTTTCTAAAAACCTTTCTAAATCAATATTTGGAGAAATAATTTTTATTTTTTTATCTAATTTTAGTGCAGTTATGCGCTCAAAATTGTTTAATCTTATTTTACCATATAAAAAATTTGTACAAAAAATTATTATAAATATAAATATTACTAAAAATTTAGTTTTAGTTTTATATTTTGTAATGAGAGCTAATGGGAGAAGAAAAAAAGTGATACTTATTAAATTTAAGGTATAAGTGCCTATTAATGATAAAATTTGTATGTGATAAATATAATCTGTAAGACTATAAACAATTAAGTTCCACGGAAATCCAGTAAAAAATAATCCTCTGCAGTATTCAACTAAAGAAAAAATTAAAGCGAAGCTAAGTATAGAGGAAAAATTTTTTTTAATTTTCAAGAGTGATAATATGAGTCCAATAAATCCATAAAATATTCCGAGTAAAGCAGGTGTTAAAATTATAGCAAAAGGGATAAAAATCTTTAATTCATCAATAAACTTCAATGAATTTGTAATCCAAGATAAATTGGAAATAAAATAACCAAAGCCAAATGACCAACCTATAATAAATGATTTAAATTTTTCATTGATAAATTTTTCTAATATTAAAAAAAATAATGGGAAGGTTATAAAGTTAAAAATTACATAGTTATATGGTGGCAGACTATAAGAACTTATCGTTCCAAATGAAATTGAAAGAAGAATATATAAATATAAGTTTTTTTTATGAATTAATCTTGTGATCAAAATAATTAAGTATTTTTTTTTCTTTAATATTCATTAATTTAAATTGTTTATAAATTTTGTGATCATATCCTAATAGATGTAAATAACCATGTACCCACATTTTATCAGTTTCATATAAGAAATTTGTTTTTTTTGATCTACTGTAAACAAATTCATAGCTTATAGCTATATCACCTAAGTAATCAATATTTGATGTTATTTTTTTGTTCAAAGGAAAGGATAAAACATCCGTGGATATATTTTTTCCTCTAAATTTGTTGTTTAGTTTTTTCATTCTTTTATCGTCAGTAAATAAAATTGAAAAATTATGTTTTTTATTTTTAAAATTTGGTTTCGAAGATAATATATTTACATTTTTTAATATATATTTATCTATGTCGGGTAATTTTTTTTTCCATTTAAGATTATCTATAACTAAGTTTACTCTTATCATTTATCATTTTTCTGATCTGAATAAGCTTTTACAATTTTGGAAACTAAATGGTGTCTGACTACGTCTTTATGATCAAAGTCTATAGTTGAGATTTCTTTGATATGACTGAGGATTTCTTTTGACCTCAACAACCCAGAAGTTGACTTATTTGGCAAATCTATTTGTGATGGATCTCCGTTAATTACAATTTTTGAGTTTTCTCCAATTCTTGTTAAAAACATTTTAATTTGTGTATCTGTTGCATTCTGAGCTTCATCTAAAATTGCAAATGAATTTTTTAGAGTTCTTCCTCTCATAAATGCTAATGGTGCAATTTCAATATCGCCTACTTCAATTTTTTTTTGAATCTTCTCATAGTCAAGTAAATCGTAAAGTGAGTCATAAAGTGGTCTTAAATACGGGTCAACTTTCTCTCTCATGTCACCTGGTAAAAAACCTAACCTTTCGCCGGCCTCTACAGCTGGACGAGATAAGATTATTCTCTCAATTTTTTTCTCGAGTAACATAGTTAAGGCTACAGCTACAGCTAAGAAAGTTTTGCCAGTTCCAGCAGGTCCTGCTGATATGACAATATCTTTCTCATTAAGAGCTTTTACATAATTTTTTTGTTTTTGAGATCTTGGTATAACAGATTTCTTGGGGGTTTTAATTAAATATTCGATTTTATTTTTTTCAATCTTTTCATCAATCATAAAATTATCTATTGATGAATGTATATCTTTTTTCTCAATTGATCCATTACTCAAAAATCTCTCTGACAAAAAAACTATAGCTTTTTTTATCTTTTCGTTATTTTTTGGATCGGACTTTACTGATATTGAATTACCTCTCGTATAAATATTAGTTTTAGTTATTGCCTCTAACTCTTTTATATTATTATTAAATTCACCAACTACATTTGATAATAACTCGTTATCTTGAAATATTATGCTTAAAGAATCGTTTTCAGAGTAAACAAATTTAAGATGATTATTCAATTTTTTTTGTAGGTTTTTCAATTAAGCAGCTTCTGAATTAAAATTGTTAATACTACCAAATAAAGTATTTTGATTATAATTCTGTACGACTACATCAACAACATTTCCAATATGTTCTTCTTTTGCATCTATTATAACAGAATTCAAATATTTATTTCTTCCAAATAGTTTTGGCTGACCTAACATTTTATTTTCTACTAAAACTTTTATTTTTTTTCCATCAAAGGATTTATTTGTTTTAAACTGATATCCAAATAACAAATCTTGCATTTTAATTAATTTATATTTTGATTTTTTTTCATCTATTAATTTAAGATCTCCTGCTTTTGTGCCAGGTCTTGGGCTGAATATAAATGAAAAAGAATTTATAAATTTTATTTTTTTTATTAAATTTAAAGTATCCTCAAAATCTTTGTCTTCCTCTCCTGGATATGAAACTATAAAATCACTTGAAAGTTTGATTTCAGAGTTAATTTTAATCAGTTTACTGTAAGTATCTAAATATTGTTCAACGGTATGCTTCCTATTCATTAATTTTAATACTTTATTTGAACCACTTTGAATTGGCAAATGTAAAAAAGGCATTAGTTTTTTTGATGAACTATAACAATCAATTAAGTCATCTGTCATATCAATCGGATGTGAAGTTGTGTATCTGATTCTTTTAAGTTCAGAAAACTTATCTAGTTCATTAATTAAGTTAGATAATCTATATTCTTTATTATTTTCATTATAAGAATAAGCATTTACATTTTGGCCTAATAACGTAATTTCTTTTACTCCATTTCTAATTAGTTGCTCTGCCTCTAAAATAATTTTATGAAACGGTCTAGAATATTCGGGACCCCTTGTAAAAGGAACTACACAAAAATGACAAAATTTATCACAACCTTCTTGTATTGTTAAAAAAGAAGATACTTTATTACTTTCATTTTTAATATTATCGAAATGACGAAATTTTTCAATTGTGTCAATTTCTGTTTCTTCTAACTTTTTTGTATCAGCAAAGTTTTTCAAAATATTATTTATTTTATGATAAGACTGTGGCCCTATAATTATATCGATATAAGGTTCGCGCTTAAACATTTCATCATTTTCAGCCTGAGCTACACATCCTGCTATAATCATAATTGGTTTTTTTCTGTTCATATAAATTTTTTTGACTCTACCAACTTCATGATAAACTTTCTCTTTGGCTTTGTTTCTTATATGGCATGTATTTAATACATAACAGTCAGCCTCTTCTTGATTATTGGTTTTTTGGAAATTTATATTTTTAAGAGAATCATAAATTCTATTTGAGTCATACTCATTCATTTGACACCCAAATGTCTTTATGTAGACTTTTTTGGTCATTAAGACTATTTTTTTTTTACTCCGTATAGCTCAAGTTTATGATCAACTAAATCATAACCATATTTTTCCGCTATCTTCTTTTGTAAATCGTGAATATCTTCGTCACTAAATTCAATTATATGACCTGTCTTTACATCTATCAAATGATCATGGTGACTCTCTCTAATTTCCTCATACCTTGCTTTCCCACCTTTAAAATCGTGTTTTGTTAAAATTCCAGCTTCTTCAAAAATTTTTACGGTTCTGTAGACTGTTGCAATACTTATTTTTGGATCAATTTTAGATACTCTATTATATAACTCATCTACATCAGGATGGTCTGCTTCTCCATAGGTTTCTTTTGACTCTGACATTACTTTTGCAATTACTTTTCTTTGATCAGTCAATTTAATTCCTTTTGTGATACATTTTTGCTCAATAGTTTCAGACATACTTTATTTTAACTCGAATATAACGGTTTAATCAAGTTTTTCGTTAATTTTTTATTTTTAACTAAATTAATTACCTTATTATAATTATTTTTAATCACATCTTTAGATTTAAATCCGTATATTTCTATATTTTTTGAGATTGATATCGCTTTTGCGACGACTATTGATGCTCTGATGCTTGAGAACTTTCCTGGACCTTGGTTAACTAAAATATGACTTATATTATCTAAATTTACACCATTTTTTTTTAAAAAATTAAAAATAATTGAACTCAAAATATCAAAATTTTCACTATTGTTAAAATATTCATTAGTGTAATGTTTGTTATTCACTATGATTTGTAAAAATATTTTATCTTTAGCAGCATCTATTATTAAACTATTCATATTTTATTTATTACTAACAAAATCATTATCTATTGCAATTGCTGGCTCAGTATATTCAAATGATAGTGGAATATTATCAATTATGTACCATAGATTTAACGAAAATAAGTATCCTTCAACAAATATTAATATGGAAATCTTTAAAAAACATATGCAAATTATAAGAGAAAACGGTTTTGATTTCATAAATTTAGATGAATTTAATAATTCTTTTAAATCTAAAAAGGATGAAAAAAAAATACTTTTATCAGTTGATGATGCATTTAAATCTTTTTACGACAATGCTTGGCCTTATTTAAAGAAAAATGAAATTCCATTTATACTTTTCGTTTCAACAGAACCTATTGGAAAGGAAGGATATATGACTTGGGAACAAATTAAGGAAATTGAAAAAGAAAAATATGCTTATATTGGTAATCATTCCCATTCTCATCAGTATTTAATTAATTTTAATATTCGGGATTTTAAAATCGATATTGATAGATCGATTAAAATATTTAGAGAAAACCTTGGATATAATCCAATATTTTTTTCATATCCATTTGGCGAATACAGTCTTGAACAAAAAAATTATATAAGTAAACATTTTGAATATGCATTTGGGCAAAATTCCGGCTTAATTGATTTAAATAAAGATAGATTTGAACTTCCAAGATTTCCAATAAATGAAAAATATGGTGATTTGGAAAGATTTAATTTTCTGATTAAATTAAAACCACTTGAATATAAAGAAATATCAATAAAAGATAATTTAATTTTACCCGATGAAAATCCCCCGAATTTAGAAATTATTTTTTTCAATGAACAAAATTTAGAGGGTATTACATGCTATTCAAATGAAGGTGAAGATTGGCATCAATCATCTATTGAACTTAATGATAATTTGTTAAAAGTAAATTTCAGTGAAAAGTTCAAATTTAGAAGAGGAAGAATAAATTGTTCGTTAAATCAAAATGGATGGAGATGGCTAGGTCTACAATTTTCAATTAAAATAGATTAGATATTACTATTTAATTCTTTTCTAATTGGGAGAATCTTAACTTTATCAAAGTCCCTTAGATTGTTTTGTTCTATTATTTTTTTTAAAATTCTAATATATTCTTCTCCAGTTTGCGCGTAATCTCCAAGATAGTTTGCTAACTCAATACTATTTAATGGTTCTTCATTATCTCTATTGATTGCTCTTGCTCTTCTAAATTCTTTGTAACTTGAGTGAGTGTTTAAATTTCTTTGATATGCCCTAACAGATGCTTTTAAAACACTAAAAGTCATAACTTTATGTTTATCATTTTTGTCTGAAGCTGCTGGCTTGATACCCTCTCCAGAATAGGTCCACTGACCAAATAAAGCGTTACCCTCAATTGCAAATCTTGAAGTTCCCCATCCTGTTTCTTTTGCAGCTTGTGCGATTGCTAATGAGACAGGCACTTCATCCATCCTTATCTTTAAGGTTGATAAATCTTTGTTTACAACCCCATACTGCTTGAATTTACTATTGAGCCATTCCTTTTCTAATTTTGAATTATTATTTTTATTCAAAATTTTAAATAGTGTATTTCTATCTCTTTTAATTCTGTTATTCTCACTTAAAATTAATGGAAGTACAATCTTGATAAATAAATCTTTTCTCTTTTTTGAGCTTTCAATTTTTTTCAATTCTGTTGGCAACATTCCTACTTCAAATGGTTTAACAATTTTATCTTTTCTCACTAAATTTAAAGTATAATTTTTATTATCAAACATTTGATTTAATGTTTCTGCTTCTATTCTTACCGATTTAGATGGTCCTTTATTAAATTCTACATCTTCGTATAAATATTTTTGATTCAATTTATCGTCTAAATTACTTTCAGTAATTAATTTGTCACCTGATAAAATTTTTTCTAGGTTCTTCTTTGATAAATTTTTAATTTCTTTAGGACTATTTATATTTTTTACAAAATAATCAGATACTGGTGGCAAAATAAAAGAAAAACCAATTATAAGGATGCTGAATAAAAAAGTTAAATAAATATTTTTTATTTCTTTATCAAACTTTTTTTTTTTTAATCTAGAAACATAAAAACCTTTCTTTAGAAGAATTTTTTTAATTTCAGTTATATGCATGGATTTATATTTATTTATCATAAAATAATTAAATAATCTCTAAATTGATCTAACTTCTTTTATTTCAGGAATATAATGTGTTAATAAATTTTCAACCCCCCTCTTTAACGTAATAGTTGAACTTGGACAACCTGAGCAACTACCTTGTAATTTTACTGTAACAATTCCATCTTTAAAGCTACTTAAAGATATGTCACCACCATCCCTGGAAACAGCCGGACGAATTTTTGTTTCTAAAATTTGGATTATTTTTTTTTCAATTTCTGAAAAATCATTTTCATTCTTGTTTTTTTCATCTTTACTAATAATACAAGAGTTTCCCTCTGAGTAAAAATCATTTATGTATGAAATTACTATGTGCTTTATTTCATTCCATTCAACATCTTTACTTTTATTAATTGAGAGAAAATCTTCATAAAAGAATATGCTTATAACTCCCTTTATGGATAGAATACTTTTTACAAAATCACTCTTAATATCCTTTACATCTAAAACCTCTAAAGGTCCCACCTCAGAAACTTTTTTTCCTGGAATAAACTTCAAGGAGTTTGGGTTTGGTGTATTTTCTACTTGTACAAACATAAAGCTTATATATTCATAATATTTTTAATTTAAAGTTTTTTTTTAAAAACCAATAATTTCTTTTAATTTTGCTACTTTTTTTGATGATATTTTTTCAGCTTTTTCCTTACCATCAGACAAAACCTTGTCTATAAATGAATGGTCATTTCTTAATTTTTCAATTTCATCTGAAATTGGTGAAATTTTTTCTATAATAATTTCCGATAACGAAGTTTTAAATTCAGAAAAATTTTTTCCCTCGAATTGATTTAAAGTTTTTTGCATACTTTGATTAGTTAAGCTTGAAAATATACTTAATAGATTTTCAGCTTCAGGTCTATTTTTAAGATTTTTGCGATCAGATGGAATTGGCAATGAGTCAGTTTTAGCTTTTTTTATTTTATTAGAAATTTGGTCTCTTGTATCATTAAGATTTATTCTACTTAGATCAGTCAATTCAGATTTACTCATTTTTTTTTACCATCTTTTAAACTCATTATTCTCGCAAATTCATTTTGAATAATCGGTTCAGGAATTGTAAAAAAATTTTTTTTATTGTATTCTTGATTAAATTTTTGGGCAATGTCTCTTGTTAATTCGAGATGTTGTTTTTGGTCTTCCCCCACTGGAACATGTGTAGTGTCATAAAGCAATATATCTGAGGCCATTAGCACTGGATAAATGTACAATCCAATGCTTGCTCTCTCCTTATCTTTTCCAACTTTTTCCTTAAATTGTGTCATCCTATTAAGCCAACCCATCTTAGTATAACAACCGAGAAGCCAAGAGCATTCACTGTGCGCAGCGATTGAAGATTGCTTAAATAAAATAGATTTTTCATGATTCAATCCACTTGCTATGAAAGTGGCTGTTGTCTCTCTAATATTATTTTTGAGCTCAGATGGGTCTTGTTTTATTGTAACTGCGTGTAAATCAACAACACAATAAATACATTTTGTATTTTCTTGATTTTGGAAACTGACAAAATTTTGAATAGCTCCTAAATAGTTTCCTAAATGAAGATTCCCTGTAGGCTGAACTCCTGAAAATATTTTTTTTTCCATTTATTAATATTTTAAATTAATATCAGATAATTTAAAAGCTTTAGTCAATATGGACGTTGCAAGATATATAATAATTGCTAATAAAACTGCAAATATCATATATAAAAATTTATAATCACTGTTATATGCAAATAAATTCGAAAACTCATTTAAAATTAAATAAAACGAATATATTGAAACAGAAGACGCACATAAAGTTTTTAATGATGAGAATATCATTGTATTATTTAGAACAAAATAATTTTTTGAATTTAAAAACAAAAATAGTAATATTACATTTATCCAGGAAGAAATACTTGTTGCAATTGGAATAATAATAAAACCAATTTTATCAAAAAAAGTAACACTAATAATAATATTTAATAATACTGATATTACTGAAAAATAAAAAGGAGTTTTGGTATCTTGTCTAGCAAATAAAAAAGCAGAAAATATTTTTATAAAAGCGAATGCTGGAACACCAAATGCGAAAAAAAATAAAGCTTTTGAGGAATTTTTAACACTTAAGATATCAAAAGATCCATATCCAAATAAACTTGAGGTTATTTGTTCGGATCCTACGAGTAATGCAAACATAGCTGGCATACTTAAAAATAGACTTAACTCTAGTGATTTTTGTTGTATAAAATTAATTTTAGCTAAATTATTTGTTGATATATATTTGCTTAAACTTGGAAGTAAAATTGTTCCAATTGCTATACCAGCAATTGCAAGATTTATCTGATAAATTCTGTCGGCATAATAAAGGTAAGACACAGCATTTGCCTGGAGCGAAGCGATTATGGTTCCAACTAAAATATTAATTTGGGTGACACCTGATGAAAATATACTTGGGACAAGTTTTTTAAAAAAAAATTTAATTTTATTATTAAACTTAAATTTAAATGAGATTTTTGGACTAAAAAATTTTTTTACAAAATAGAATAATACAAGTAATTGTAATAATCCTGACACGGAAACACCATATGATAAATAAATAACAATTTTATCTTCAAGGCTTAAATCAATTAAAAGAATAATAATTAAAATTAAATTTAATATTATTGGAGCAGCTGCAGATACTGCAAATTTATTATGTGAATTTAAAATTGCAGCAAAGAATGATGCTATACTGATAAAAAATAAAAAAGGAAAAGTTATTCTTGTTAAAAGAATTGCTAATTCAAATTTAGGATCACTATCTGTAAAACCAGGAGCGATTAATTTAATAAACAAAGGCATAAAAATTTCAATGATCAAAACTACAATTAATAATACTATAACTAAAAAATTGAATATTTGATTTGAGAAGTCCTCGGCTTTTTTATTTGATTTTCTTAGCTCCGATGCATAACTTGGCACAAATGCAGCATTGAATGTTCCCTCTGAAAACAATCTTCGAAAAGTGTTTGGAATTCTAAAAGCAACAAAGAATGCATCAGATAATGGGCCAGAACCTAACGAAATTGCTATCAAAAAGTCCCTAAAGTATCCCAGAAACCTACTCAAAAAGGTAAAGATACTAAACGTGCTGGTTGACTTAATTAGATTCATAAATCATATTAGTCATAACTTAGTTCTAATTTTATATCTAATTAAAAAAATGAAAAAAAAAAAAATTGAACATTATTCTGATAAGGAGGCATTAGAATTTCATAATAGCAACAAATCTGGCAAGATTGAGATAGTGTCTTCAAAACCAATGGTTACTAAGCGAGATCTAGCCTTAGCATATTCTCCAGGTGTAGCTGCGCCAGTTAAAGCTATCTCGACAAATCCAGAGTTAGCATATGATTATACAACAAAAGGAAATTTAGTTGCTGTAATTAGCAATGGTTCTGCAATACTTGGGCTTGGTAATTTAGGTGCTATTGCATCAAAACCAGTTATGGAGGGAAAGGCAGTACTTTTTAAAAGATTTGCAGATATCGATGCTATTGATCTAGAAATCGATTCTAATAATTCAGAGGAAATTATTAATTCTATCAAAAGCTTCTCTAAAAGTTTTGGAGGCATAAATTTGGAAGATATCGCAGCACCAGATTGTTTTATAATAGAGGACAAATTAAAAAAATTATTAGATATACCAGTATTTCACGATGATCAGCATGGAACTGCTATCATTACATATGCAGCCCTTATGAATGCGATAGATGTATCAAAAAAAAATATTAAAAAAGTTAAAATTGTAGTTAACGGCGCTGGTGCATCGGCTATGGCTTGTTCAAATCTTTTTGTTAAAGCAGGAGTTAATAAATCAAATATTATTATGCTTGACAGTAAAGGAGTAATTAAAAAAGAGAGAAAAAATTTAAATAAATGGAAACTTAAGTATGCGACTAACAATAAAGCAAAAAATCTTTCTGATGCTATTAAAGGTGCCGATGTTTTTTTAGGTCTTTCATCTGCAGGAGTATTAAGTAAAGCGAATGTGAAAAGTATGGCAAAAAATCCAATAATTTTTGCATGTGCTAACCCTGACCCTGAAATTACTCCTGAAGAGATAGAAGAAGTAAGAGATGACGCAATAATTGCAACTGGAAGATCAGATTATCCAAACCAAGTAAATAATCTTTTGGGATTTCCATATATTTTTAGAGGTGCACTCGATGTTAGAGCAAAGACTATAAACGATGAAATGAAAATAGCAGCCGCTAATGCAATCGCATATCTTGCTAGAGAAAGAGTTCCAGATGAAGTTGTTGCAGCGATGGGTGGAGATAGACCAAAGTATGGAAAAGATTATATTATTCCATCAACATTTGATCCTAGATTGATCAATGTGATTCCAGTGGCAGTTGCTAAAGCAGCAATAAAAACCGGTGTGGCTAGAAAAAAAATTTTTGATTTCGATTTTTACTCTGAACAATTAAAGCAAAGGCTCGATCCATCGGTTACAATAATGCAAGGTATAAATTCACAAATTAAGAAAACACAAAAAAAAGTAGTTTTTGCAGACGGCGAGGATGAAAATACTTTAAAGGCTGCAATTGCTTTTAAAAATAGTGGTTTTGGAATACCTATCCTAGTTGCAAAAGATAAGCTTGTAAAACAACGACTTAAAGAAATTGGATACAGTGAAAATTTCAATATTGAAATAGTTAATTCTAATAAAAAAAAGTTGAGAGATAAATATGCAAAATATATATTTGAGAAATTACATAAATCACAAGGATTATTAGAAAGAGATTGCGACAGACTAATTAGAAATGATAGGGTTATTTGGGGATCTTGTATGGTTGCCTGTGGAGATGCTGATGCTATGGTAACCGGTAATACCCGAAGATATGGTCAATCGCTTCAGAAAATTACAAAAGTTGTACCTGCTAGGTCTGGTGAAATAATGTTTGGTTTAAATATGGTGGTTAATAAAGGTAAAACTGTTTTTATTGGAGATACAAGTGTTCACGAATACCCAACTTCAAATCAGTTAGCTGAGATAGCAATATCTTCTGCAAGAGTTGTCAGATTGTTTGGTTTCACTCCAAAAGTCGCTTTTTTATCTCATTCAACATTTGGACAACCGATGACAAGTAGGACAAAACATATTAGGGATGCTGTTGAAATATTAAAGCAAAAGAAAGTAGATTTTAAATTTGATGGAGATATGCAGCCCGATGTAGCATTAAGCGAAGAATTTAAAGAACTTTATCCAATGTCAGAAATAGTAGGTAACGCAAATGTACTGATAATGCCAGGCCAGCATAGTGCAGCAATTTCTTATAAAATTATGAAAACTATGAGTAGTTCAAAAGTTATAGGCCCTTTACTCATAGGATTGGGGGCTGCAATAGAAATAGCGCCATTAAGATGTTCTACATCTGAAATATTAAATTTAGCATCTGTTGCTGCCTACTCTGCAGGTATAATAAATTATGGAAAAAAAAATTAATCTTTCTTAACTCTCAAGTCACTAACCATTAGTATACTAGTAATAACATCTTCAACGTCTAAAATTTCCTTGGCCTCTTTAATTATCTCATCTCGTTCCTCTTCATTTTGGGATATGCCATAAACGTAAATAGTTTTCTTATAGGTATCTATTTGATAATTAACAGCTATTATTTTTTTGTTGAAAATCATCGCTGATCTAAGTTGAGATGTTATTAAAATATCTTTTGCAGATTGTTGGAAATTAAAATCTTCTTTTATCTTAATGTCGTTCTTCACTGATCTTGCTCCTTTAGTTTCCCAAGCTAATTTAGTTATTTTTAGCTTTTCTTCGGGGGCGTTTACTTTTCCTGTAATAAATATTCTGCCATCTAAAATTTTAGTTTTTACATCTAGTAAGTAGCTTTTGTTTAAACTAATTAATCTAGCATCCAAACTTTTATCCATTATAGAATCATCAATTTGAGTTCCTAAAGATCTTGGATCAATTGCAACAGTTACGCCTGTTCCAAATAAACCTGTTGAAGAAGCCCCTATACATCCAGATAAAAATAATAAAACAAATAATTTAAATAGACTTTTTATTTTCATTTTTTTAAATTTAAACAATAACTGTAAATTATAGATTTTTTAATTTCATTATCTTTATTAATAATTTTACAAATATCTTTAACACTTAATTTATTAATTAACTTCTGTATTATATATTTATCTGATTCGCTTAATATTGATGTGCTTTTTTTTGAGTGATCTTTATTTGATATTACTACAGTAATTTCACCTTTCAAATTTTCAGGGAATTTTTTTACATCATTTATATTTAACCTTATAAATTCTTCATAAAATTTTGTGATTTCTCGACACAAAACTATCTTCCTATCAATAAAATATTTTCTGAGTGATGGAATAATTCTATTTAACTTTTTTGGTGAAATAAAGAATACAATAGATGAATTTAGTTTAGATAAACTATTAAATTCTTTATCTATTTGTGAATTTTTATCTGAAATAAAACCTAAAAAATAAAATTTATCTGAAAACCCACTAACAGAAATTGCTGCTGTAACAGCAGATGGTCCAGGAATTGGAATAATGTTTATATCTTTTTTAATACATTCTTTTATTAAAATTAGACCCGGGTCTGATATTACTGGTGTACCAGCGTCAGATATTAAAGATACTATATTTTTTGAATTTATTAATTTGTTTATTTTTTTTATATTGCTTTTTTCATTAAATTTATGATTTGATATTAAATTAGTATTTATGTTGTAGTGATTTAAAATTTTTTTTGCTACTCTTGTATCTTCACACAATATATAGTCTGAATTTTTGAGTATTTCTAAAGCTCTAAGTGTGATATCTCCAAGATTACCAATAGGAGTAGTTACAAGATATAATCCTTTCCTTATCTTATTTTTGTCTAGTTCTAGGTGCATAATTTAACAGTTTATAATATTAACATATCAATGAAAATTTTTTTTAAATATTATTTTTTAATTTTTATTATTTTAAGTTTTTATACTAAAGCTATTGGTCAAAACGAAATTAAAATTGGGTTGATAGTTCCTTTATCTGGCGAAAATAAAGAGATTGGTGAAAGCATAGTAAATACAACTAGGATGGCACTGAACTCAATAAAAGATAGTAAAATTCAATTATTTCCAAAAGACTCTAACTCAAATCCTGACCAAACGCTGAAAGTATCAAAACAACTTTATGAAGAACAGGGCATAGAAATTATTATTGGACCAGTTTTTAACGACTCTATAAAATATTTAGATCAACTTCCTAATATTACTTTTTTATCTTTTACTAATAAATTTACGTATAATTATGAAAATGTTATAAATACAGGTGTAAATGCCGTATCGCAAATAAATGCAATAAAAAAATTTTTAAAATTAAATAATTTTAATAAAACTCTTTTTTTAATTCCTAATAATAATTTTAAAAAAGAAATAGAAGGAGCAATTTCAAATACTAAAATTAAATTTGTTAAAAAATTTATATATGATACCGACCCGACAATTCTTACTTCACAAATCGAAAAAGTTACTAAATATAATCAAAGAAAACAAAATTTGATTGACGAAATTGAAAGAGTAGAAAAATCAAATGATCCAAACAAAGAGAATAAATTAATAAATTTAAGCAAGAGAGATACGATAGGTAATATAAATTTTGATTCTATAATAATGTCTGATTTCGATGAAAGTTTAAAGAGTGTTACAACTTCATTACTTTATACTGATGTTTCTCCTAAAAGAGCTACGTATATAACTTTTAATCAATGGTTTGATAATTCTTTACTAAATGAGGAATCAATACAGCCAATATATTTTCCTTCAGTTAATAAATCTAATTATGAAAAGTATATTTATGAATATAATTTGAATTTCGAAACAAACCCAAATCATGTTTCGTTTTTAAGCTACGATTTGGTTGGTCTAATATATTACTTGCTTTTAAATAATGATTTTAAAGTTGATAAAAATATTTTTTCTCAAGAAAGTAGATTTAAAGGGAAAAACGGTATTTTTAAAATTGATAATAATAAAATAACACATGAACTAAATTTTTATTCAGTAGAAAATAAAAGTTTTAAAAAAATTTTTTAATTTTTTTAAATGCTTTAATTCTATGATCAATTTTAAGCTTATCTAGATATCGCATTTGAGAAAAAGTTTTTTTTTTTCCATTAGGAATAAAAATTGGATCATAACCAAAACCATTATTTCCGAGTTTTTTTTTTGAAATTGTTCCCTTGATTATGCCTAAAGATTGAATTGGTTTTTTTTTTAAACCAAAAATAGTTAAAGCACAGATAAATCTTGCTGTAATTTTCCTTTTTTTCCAATTTTTATCAATTTTAGAAAATTTTGAATAAATCTTTGATATTGCTAAATCAAAATTGTTTTCTTTTCCTGCCCATCTTGCTGAATAAATTCCAGGACGACCATTTAACATATCAATCTCAAGACCCGAATCATCTGCTATACAAATTTTTTTTGACTTTTTTGAAAAAAATTTTGCTTTAATTAAAGAATTTTCTAAAAATGAACTACCGTTCTCTTTGGGGCTTTTTATTCCATAGTTCTTTGGTGAGCTAATAACGCACGATTTTGGTATCAAATCTCTAATTTCTCTTAATTTTCCTGCGTTATTCGTTCCTATAATGATTTCAGTTATTTTTTTTTTAGACATCTAGAATTTTTTAATTTTCTTACCATATAGTAATTAATGGAAAAAGAAGAAATTAAACAACAAGAAGAAATCAATAACAATGAAGATAACAATGAAGATAACGATGTTGAAAATAACAGTAACCCAGCCTCCGAAGATATAACAGATAAGGAAGAAAAATTAACACCAGAGGAAGAAATTAATCAATTAAAAGATAAGGTAACAAGAACTTTTGCTGAAATGGAAAATCAGAGAAGAAGATTTGAAAAAGAAAAAGATGAAGCTTTTGAATATGGCGGTTTTTCTTTTGCAAAAGAAACTCTTAATCTTTTGGATAATTTAGAGAGATCAAGATCTTCACTTGAAAGTGACGAAACATTAAAAGGTACTGAAGCTTTAAATAAATTGATTGAACATCTCAATATTATAACTAAGGATATGCTAACAATATTTAAAAAAAATAATATTGAGCCTATAATTGCTTTAAATCAAAAATTAGATCCAAATATACATCAAGCAATGATGGAAATTGAGGATGATGCAAAAGAAATCGGAACAATAGTTCAAGAAATTCAAAAAGGCTTTATGATGAAGGACAGATTGCTTAGACCCTCATTGGTTGCAGTATCTAAAAAGAAAGATAGTCAAGTTTCCTCAAATGCTGAAAAAAATGAGGAAAATCGGGAAAAAATAGATGAAAATTAATTTTAGTATGAGGTTGTAGAAGCAGAATTAACACTTATATAAATATTATAAATTATGAGTAAAGTAATAGGAATAGATTTAGGTACTACAAATTCTTGCGTAGCGATAATGGAAGGTTCGCAAGCTAAAGTATTAGAAAATGCAGAGGGTGCTAGAACTACTCCATCGGTAGTGGCATTTACGGATGGAGACGAAAAATTAATTGGTCAACCTGCAAAAAGACAAGCTGTAACTAATCCGGAAAATACTATTTTTGCAGTTAAAAGATTAATTGGAAGAAATTTTAATGATCCGACTGTAAAAAAAGATATTGAAAGTGCTCCATTTAAAATTGTAAGTTCAGATAAAGGGGATGCCTGGATAGAAGCCAAAGGACAAAAGTACTCTCCCTCTCAAATATCAGCTTTTACACTTCAAAAAATGAAAGAAACTGCAGAAAAATATTTAGGCTCTGAAGTCAAACAAGCTGTAATTACAGTTCCAGCTTATTTTAATGATGCGCAAAGACAAGCAACTAAAGATGCAGGAAAAATTGCAGGTCTTGAAGTTTTGAGAATTATCAATGAGCCGACTGCAGCGTCTTTAGCGTATGGTTTAGAAAAAAAAGCAAGTAAAAAAATAGCAGTTTATGATCTTGGTGGTGGAACTTTTGATGTTTCAATATTGGAATTGGGTGATGGCGTTTTTGAGGTTAAGTCGACTAATGGAGATACATTTCTTGGGGGTGAAGATTTTGATAATTCTATAGTAGATTATCTTTTATCAGAATTTAAAAAAGAGAATGGTATAGACTTAAAAACAGATAAGCTTGCATTGCAGAGACTAAAGGAAGCTGCTGAAAAAGCCAAAATAGAGTTATCATCAGCTAATCAAACTGAGATAAACTTGCCATTTATAACAGCTGATAAAACAGGTCCAAAACATATAAATTTAAAAATGACAAGGGCTAAATTAGAGGCATTAGTTGAAGATTTAATTTCTAGAACCACTTCACCATGTCAAACAGCTTTAAAAGATGCCGGGTTATCTGCTAGTGAAATAGATGAAATTGTGCTTGTTGGTGGTATGACAAGAATGCCAAAAGTTGTTGATGAAGTGAAAAATTTTTTTGGTAAAGAACCAAATAAGTCTGTAAACCCAGATGAGGTTGTAGCTATGGGTGCGGCTATACAAGCTGGTGTATTACAGGGGGACGTTAAAGATGTGTTGCTGCTTGATGTTACCCCTCTATCGCTCGGAATAGAGACATTAGGAGGAGTTTCAACTAAATTAATTGACAAGAATACAACAATACCAACAAAAAAAAGCCAAGTTTTTTCAACTGCTGAGGACAATCAACCTGCCGTTTCGATAAGAGTTTTACAAGGAGAAAGAGAAATGGCATCTGATAATAAAGTTCTAGGTAATTTTGAATTAGTTGGTATAGCCCCGGCCCCCAGAGGAGTACCACAAATTGAGGTGACTTTTGATATAGATGCTAACGGTATTGTTAACGTATCTGCTAAAGACAAAGGTACAGGCAAAGAACAAAAAATTCAAATTCAAGCTTCAGGTGGTTTAAGCGATGAGGAGATAAGTCAAATGGTAAAAGACGCTGAGTCTAATAAAGAAGCTGACAAAAAAAAGAGGGAGTCAGTAGATGCTAGAAATCAAGCAGACACATTACTTCACTCAACTGAAAAAAATTTAAAAGAACACGGAAGTAAAGTATCTGATGCAGATAAAAAAATAATTGAGGATGCATCAGCTAACTTGAGAAATGCCTTAAAAGGCACTGACGTTGAAGAATTAAAAAAGAAAACCCAAGACTTAGTTCAAGCATCCATGAAGTTGGGTGAGGCTATTTATAAGTCACAACAAAGTGCGAAACCTGAAAACAATCAAAATGATTCTAAGAAAGAGGAAAAGAAAGACGAAAACGTTGTTGATGCAGATTTTGAAGAAGTAAAAGACGATAATAAAGAGAAAAGCGCCTAGATAACAACTGTTTGTCTATAACGTGTTATGGCAAAAAGAGATTACTACGATGTTTTAGGTGTAAACAAAAGTGCATCCGCAGATCAGATAAAATCAGCATATAGAAAACTAGCAGTTAAATTCCATCCTGATAAAAATAAGGGGGATAAGAGCGCTGAAGAAAAATTTAAAGAAGCATCCGAAGCTTACCATGTCTTATCTAGCTCTGAAAGAAAACAAAACTATGATAATTTTGGTCACTCAGCATTTGAAAATGGTTCGGGTGGAAGAGGAGGTTTTGGCAATTTTGACTTTTCAAGCAATTTTTCAGATATTTTTGAGGATTTTTTTGGAGAAGGTTTTGGTAGTTCAACAAGGAGATCGAGAAGATCTAATAATAGGGGATCTGATCTTAGATATGATTTAACTATTGATTTAGAAGAAGCATTTTTAGGAAAGAAACAAGATATCAAATTTAATACATCTGAAAAGTGTAATACTTGTAATGGAAATGGATCTAAACCTGGATACAACGCAGGATCTTGTTCAATGTGTTCTGGCCACGGCCAAGTTAGATCAAGTCAAGGTTTTTTTACTGTTCAACAAACATGTCCACAGTGCTCTGGATCAGGAGAGGAAATAACAAATCCCTGCAACTCTTGTAACGGACAAGGGAAAACCGAGGCTTCTAAAAGACTTTCCGTTACAATTCCAAAAGGTGTAGATGATGGAACCCGAATAAGATTATCTGGAAAAGGAGAAGCTGGATCAAGAGGTGCAGGAAATGGAGATTTATATTTGTTTATAAATGTTAATTCACATGAACTATTTAAAAGGCAAAATGAACACTTATTTTTTGAGTTTCCTGTTTCAATAGCAGATGCAGCATTAGGTACAGCAATAGAAATACCTACAATTGATGGAGGTAAAGCAAAAATTAAAATACCAGCTGGTACTCAAAGCGGAAGACAATTTAGATTAAAAGGTAAAGGAATGCCCCATATGAGAGGCAGTGGATATGGCGATTTATATGTTCAATTAAATACTGAAGTTCCAATATCTTTGAATCGAGAGCAAAAAGAGTTATTGGAGAAATTTAGAGAAATTGAAAATGAAAAATCTAATCCTAGCATTAAAAAATTTTTTCAAAAAGCCAAAAGTTTTTGGAAAACCTGATTTATGGGTTTGGAAGAATTAATTCCAGCAATATCATTAATTGCAGTATTAATTTTGGTTCTACCAAGTTTTATCAAATCGAATTCAAACAAAAAAACACTTATAAAAAACATCAGTATTTGGGGTATTATTATACTAACAGTTATGTTAATTCTTTACATAATCATTTAATGAAAAAAATTAACATTGCAATTACTGGTTTTAGAGGCCGAATGGGCCAACAATTAATTAAATCTGCACTTAAAGATAAATCACTGAGAATAGTATCAATAACAGAGAAAAAAATGATAAAAAAAAGGTTCAAAGGAATTTTACCTAAATTGAACAATGAAAATGCTTTTAAAAAAACAAATGTCATTATAGATTTTACAATTCCAAAATGTACGTTTGATGTTTTAAAAATTGCAGTTAAACAAAAAAAAAAAGTTGTAATTGGCACAACTGGTTTTACAAAAATAGAGGAAGATTTAATTAAAAAATATTCTAAAAAAATAGCTATATTAAAAGCGGGTAATATGAGTTTAGGCATAAACTTATTGATGTACCTTACCGAAATAACTTCTAAATCTTTAGGTAATAATTTTTTAAGCAAAGTATTTGAAATACATCATAAACATAAAAAGGATCATCCATCTGGAACAGCTTTGATGTTAGGTAAAGGTATTGCAATTGGAAAAAATAAAAACTTTTATAAATTAATTGGAAAAAAATATCTTAATAAAGAAAAATTTCCTTATTCAAAAAAAATTAATTTTAACTCAGTGAGAAGAGGCGAAGTCATAGGAGAACATGAAGTTAAATTTTCAAGTGGAAAAGAAATAATAACTTTAAACCACGAAGCTTTTGATAGAGCTTTATATTCTGAAGGTGCTCTAACTGCTGCAAAATGGTTAATGAAAAAAAAACCTGGGCTTTATTCAATGAGAAATCTTTTGAATTTTAATTGATGAATGAGACTCAAAGGGCAAAAAAAGTATTAAAGATTCTAAATAAAATTTACCCCAAAACGCAAGTTCCTTTAAAACACAGAAATATTTTTACATTACTTATATCTGTTCTTTTATCCGCACAGTGCACTGATGTTAATGTAAACAATGTAACAAAAAATATTTATCCAAAATATCACAAACCAGAACATTTTCTAAAACTGGGAAGAAAAAAAATCGAAAAATTAATTAGAAGTATTGGTATTTTTAGAATCAAAGCTAAAAGTGTTTACAATTTATCAAAAACTTTAGTTGAAAAATATAATGGAAAAGTTCCAAAAACCTTTGATCAATTAGAGGAATTACCAGGGGTTGGACATAAGACAGCTAGTGTTGTGATGTCTCAAGGATTTGGCTTTCCTGCTTTTCCGGTAGACACTCATATACATAGACTTGCTCAAAGATGGGGTTTAACTAATGGAAAGAATGTAGTTCAAACTGAAAAAGACCTTAAAAGACTTTTCCCAAAAAAATATTGGAATAAATTACATCTTCAAATAATTTACTATGGAAGAGAATACTGCAAAGCAAGAGCATGTTATGGTTTATCTTGTAAAATCTGTACTACTTGTTATCCTAAGAGAAAAAAACCACTTTTAACTAAGAAAGCGTAAATAATGAAAATACTAGGAATTGGTAATGCAATTGTAGATGTAATTTGCAAAGTAGAAGATGACTTTATTACAAAAAATAAATTAACAAAAAGTACAATGAAATTAATTTTTGATGACAAAGAATTCAAAGAATTGTTATCAAGTCTTAAAATAGAAAAAACTGTTTCTGGAGGCTCTGTTGCGAATTCGATTGTTGGATTATCTCAACTTGGAAATGAAGTAGGATTTATAGGAAAAGTAAATGATGATGATCTTGGTAGTAAATATGAGGATGGTCTTAAACGGGAGAAGGTAAAATATTTTTATTCCAAGAAAAGAGAAGAATTGCCTACCGGAACCTGTCTAATATTAGTTACACCTGACTCTGAAAGAACAATGTGCACATTTTTAGGTACAGCAGGGAAAATAAATGCAAACGATGTTAGCATAGATGCAATTAAAAAAAGTGAAATAATATTTCTTGAAGGATATCTGTGGGATGAAGGAGAGCCAAAAAAAGCTTTTGAAAAAGCTATTCAAAATTCAAATATGGTTGCTATGTCTTTATCTGATCAGTTTTGTGTTGACAGACATAAACCTCAATTTTTAAAGTTAGTAAAAGAAAAATTAGATATAACTTTCGCAAATGAACAAGAAATTATGTCATTGATAGATGCAAAATCTTTTGAGGAAGTAGTAAATTTTTCGAAGTCTCTTGGCAAAATAATCGTACTAACTAGAGGTGAGAAAGGAGCGATTGCTGTTAGTGGAAATGAAGTTGTTGAATGTGGTATTAAACAAGGTTTAAAAATTGTTGATTTAACTGGGGCTGGTGACCTTTTTGCAGCAGGATTTTTACATGGACATGTAAATAACATGTCTTTGAAAGAAAGCTTAGAAAAAGGAACAGAAATGTCCTCTAAAGTCATTCAACAAATAGGGGCTAGACTGTAAAATTTTATTTTTTCTCTCTTTTAAAGCTACCTTTCCCTTTTTTTGGTTTAATAATTTGAGATCTAAACTTTAAGGAAAGCAGATTTTTAGCAATAAAATTTTTTTTTTTTTTAAATTTTGTATCCATTCTCTGTGCTCAAAATAAAATTGTCGTCTTTGAATTTTGTAAAAATCTTTTTTCTTAATCTATAAATATGTGTTTCAACTGTATGCGTTTCTAATTGCGAGTTATAACCCCAAACATCTTTCTCAAGGTCTGAAATAGTTTTATTTTTTTGGCTATTTTTTAAATAAACTATTATTTCAATTTCTTTTTGTGTAAGTTTTAGAATTAAACCATTTTTACTAAAGATTCTTGAATTGGTATTTAATTTATATTCTTTTATATGTAAGTCTGATTGTTCAATATATTTGTTTTTCATCAAAGAAATATTTATAAGCTCAATCAGGTTATTTAAACTTATTGGTTTTTTGATTAATACTAACTCGTTCAAATTATTTATTTCTTGAATGGTTTTTTCACTAATAACGACATGTTGACCTAAAAAATTTTTTGATAAACTCTTCAATTCAGAGGTTGATTTTATGAATTGTAGGTCGTAATCAAATAATTCTTTTAATTCATTGAAAATTTCGAATAAACTTTTATTTTTAAAAAATATAATTAAAGAATTACTCATTATTAAATAATATGTTATTAAAATTAAAAAATAAAGATACATTGATAATCGACGACTTTATTTTTAAATGCTGTATTGGGAAAAATGGCACTAAGAGGAATAAACTAGAAGGTGATGGTTTTACACCTAAAGGAATATTTAAATTAGGATCAATCTATTTTCGAAAAGACAAGGTATTAAAATTAAAAAGTAGTTTAAAATCAAAAATAATTTTAAAAAATATGGGATGGTGTAATGATAATAAAAGTAGTTATTATAATAAACCAATAAATATTAACAGTAAGTTCCGTTCAGAAAAGTTATTTAGAAAAGATTATAAATATGATTACTTGATTGAAATTTTATATAATAGAAAAAAAATAATTAAAAACAAAGGTAGCGCTATATTCTTACACTTAACAAAAAATTATCAACCTACAGCTGGGTGTATTGCCGTAAAAAAGAAAGACTTTATTATAATTGTTAAATTAATTAATAGAAATTCTAAAATTTTGATATCTTAGTTTCTTGTACCAAAAATTTTAGAACCAATTCTTAAAAATGTCGATTTATATTTTATCGCATTTATATAGTCATTAGACATACCCATACTAATTTCCTTAAAATTAAATTTATCATTTAAACTTTTTAACTTAGAAAAGAAAATACTAGAGTCCTGATCAAACGGTGGTAAACACATTAAACCAATTAATTTAAGTTTTTTTGAAATACAAAAATCAACTAATACCTCTAAGTCCTCTTCACCAACGCCAGACTTTTGGGTTTCGTTTCCAATATTTACTTGTATAAAAATTTTAACTTCTTTTTTTAAATTCAGTTGTTCACCATATATTTTTTGTGCAAGTCTAATACTGTCTACTGAATGAATATAATCAAATATTTTTATTGCTTGTTTAACTTTATTAGTTTGAAGTTTGCCAATCATGTGTAAATTTATTTTATTATTTTTTTCTTTTATCGGTGTCCATTTTTCAATTGCTTCTTGCACTTTATTTTCACCGAAGTGCAATTGTCCATAATTGACAAGTGGCATTATATTGTCATGTTTGAAGGTTTTTGAAACTGCAATAACCTGAGGTAAATAATTTTTATAATTTTGTTCTTTAATTATTTGATTAATTTCTTTATTAATTTGATCTAAATTTTTTATAGTTGTATGCATAATTATTATTTAAAAAAATATTACTTTATTAATAAATTTGACAAAAATCATTTAGAAAAATTAAATAAAAAAATATCTATAATATACAGAAATTATAAGAAATTCGATGATGTTAAATTGATTTTAGAATTAAGAAATTTTTTTAGAAAAAGAGGTACAAAATTTTTTCTAGCTAATAATGTAAAGTTAGCAGTAAAACTTAATTTGGATGGTGTGTATCTACCATCTTTTAACAAAAATTTATTGATAAGGTTATATAAATTTAGGAATAATTTTAGCATCATTGGATCAGCACATAACATTAAAGAATTAAGAATTAAATTAAATCAAGGTTGTGGAGAAATTTTTCTATCGCCAGTATTTAAAAAAAAATCTTACTACTTAGGTTTATACGGACTAATTAATCTTATGCAATTTAATACAAAAAAAACAATTGCTTTAGGTGGTATCGACAAAACAAATAGAAAGATTTTAGATCTTACAGGTGTGTTCGGGTTCGCTGCAATCAATTATTTTGATAAAAAAAAGGCCCCTAATAAATAGGGGCCCTTAAATTTCTAATCGACTTTAATTAT
>MDTG01026897.1_pt1 | contig 24461 bp, 18 predicted proteins | sample 811421 | NCBI WGS metagenome assembly MDTG01 (sample SAMN05326645, study PRJNA326480) | marine metagenome | isolation source: seawater | place: Pacific Ocean: South East | collected 2011 | reverse complement strand
GACCGCCTGGTGGCGCTCAAGCAGCTGCTGCACCTCGGCGACCCCGCCAGCCGCCAGCGCTTCGAGGTCGAGGCCCGCGCCGCCGCGCGCCTACGCCACAAGAACATCGTCGGCGTCCACGAGGTCGGTGAGTCCGAGGGCCAGCCCTACATCGTGATGGACCTGATCGAGGGCCGCTCGCTGCGGCGCGAGGTCGAGGAGGAGGGACCCCTCGCGCCGCGCGAGGCGGCCCGGATCGGCGCCGAGCTGGCGCGCGCGCTCTCCTTCGCGCACGGCCACGCGATCCTGCACCGCGACCTCAAGCCCGACAACGTGCTCCTCGATCAGGAGGGCCAGCCCCTGATCACCGACTTTGGCCTGGCCAAGGACGTCGATGCCGAGGAGGGGCTGACCCAGACCGGGCAGGTCATGGGCACGCCGGCCTACATGCCTCCCGAGCAGGCCGAGGGCGACCTCGAGCGGCTCGACCGACGCGCCGACGTCTACTCGCTCGGCGCGACCATCTACTACGCGCTGACGGGACGAGCCCCCTTCGCGGGCTCGAGCGCCTGGGCGACGATCAACGCCGTCCTGACCGAGGAGCCCCCTTCGCCGCGCGCCCTGCGCCCCGTCCTCGAGCGCGACCTCGAGACGATCGTGCTCAAGTGCCTGGAGAAGCGCGCCGAGGACCGCTACGCGACCGCCCAGGCCCTGGCCGAGGACCTCGAGCGCTACCTCGCTCACGAGCCGATCGCCGCTCGCGCGCCGACCCTCGCCGACCGGGCTCGCAAGTGGGTGCGTCGCAACCGGACCACGGCCGAGACCCTCGGCGTGACCCTCGCCCTCGGCGCGCTGGTCACGATCGCGGGCTTGCTGTGGTTCCAAGGGCAGCTGCGCGCTCAGACCCAGCGGGCCGAGCGGGCGCGCGAGGACGCGGACGATCAGCGCGACGAGGCCCAGCGACAGCGCGACGACGCCCGCCAGCAGCGCGAGGAGGCCCAGCGGCAGCGCAACGAGGCCCAGCGCCTCGGCCAGCTCGCGCAGACACGCCTGGAGGAGACCCAGCTGCGTCTGGGCGAAGCCTACGAGCAGCGCGGCCTCGCGGCCTCCGAGAAGCAGGACTGGTCGGCCGCGGCCCTCTTGCTCGCGGCGGGCCTCGAGCGCAAGCCCTCGCCCCTGGCGCGGGGCGAGCTGGACAAGGCGCTGCGCAACGCCTGGAGACGCACGACCACGACCAGCCACGCAGGCGCCGTGCGCGACGTTGCCTGGTCCCCCGCGGGAGAGCGCCTGGCCACGACCGACGGCGGCGAGGTGTTCGTGTGCGACGCCACGACCGGCGAACGCTTGGTGAGCCTGCCCGGGGTCTACGTGTCCGACGTCGGAGAGCGCTCGCTGGCCTGGGCCCCGGGTCCTCTGCTGGCGGCGGGGCGAGGGAGCCTGCGGGTGTGGTCGGCGGACCTCCGGCGGGTGCTGCTGGAGCGGCGCGAGCTGAACGTGGTGGACCTGGCCTGGTCGCCGGACGGAGCCCGCCTGGCGGCCCTCGACTGGAAGGGGAACCTCACGCTCTGGTCGCCCGGCCAGGAGCCCGAGGTCCGCCCGGTGCTCGCCCAGCGCGACCGGCCCAAGCGCCTGGTCTGGAGCGCGGACAGCCGGCGGCTCGCCCTGCTCTCGCGGGAGGGAGCGCTGCAAGTGATCGAGGTGGACGGCCCGGCGCGCCCGCTCGAGCTGCCGCGGCCGCCCGATGACGTGGCCTTCTTGGCGGACGGGACCCTGGCCCTGACCCACGTCTTTCGCGGAGTCGAGCTGTGGGACGGCCGCTCAGCCGAGCGCACGCGCCTCGAAGGGAGCGTCGCGTTTCGCTACGGGCGCTTGCTCTCCTCGCCCGACGGGAGCCGATTGGCGGCCGTCCCGATCGACGTCAACGGCTCACCCCTCTCCCGCTCGCTCCACCTGTGGGGCGTGCGGGGCACCTTCCGCTGGGGCCTCGCGGCCCTCCAGGGGCCCGAGCGGGTCGCCTGCGCCAGCTTCGCCCCCCAAAGCGACCTCCTGGCCGCTGGCTTCGCGGACGGAAAGCTGCGCCTCTACGCCCGGACCGGCGAGCCCTTGGCGACCCTCGACGAGGGTCGCGCGCTGGGCTGGATGCGCTCGATGCTGGCGGCGCGCTGGTCGCCGGCTGGAGCGCGGCTCGCCAGCTTCGCGGAGGGGGCGCACCAGGCCGCGATCTGGACGCGCCCCGCCGAGGCGAGCGTCGTGAGCGGGCCGAGCTTCGGGTTCGCGGGGGCGGGCTGGGACTCGGCGGAGCGACTCCTGGTCGTGGCGAGGGGCGCGATCTTGCGCAGCGAGCCGGGTCAGCGCTCGCTGAGCGTGGCCCTGCCCGACGCGCGCGTGGGCCGCGTCAACGCGGCGGCGCTCGGGCCACGGGGGGAGCGACTCGTGACCAGCGGTCCGCAGGGCACGATCGCCTGGTCGCTCGCAGGGGAGGTCCCCGCGGTGGCCGCGACCTCCAGCGCTTCACGGACCAGCGGCGGCGCGAGCCTCGCCTGGAGCGCAGACGGCGAGCGCCTGGCCTGCGTGGTCGGCGAGCGCGAGCTGCACGTCCTCGACCGCGAGCTGCGCCTGGTCGAGAAGCGCCGCGCGCCGCGCGGGCGCTTCACGGCCGTGAGCTGGTCGGCGAGCGGCGCCCTGGCTGCCACGGTGTGGCTCTTCAACCAGGATGTGCAGGTCCGCGTCGCCGAGCCCGGTCAAGAGGAGCAGGTGTTCCAGGTCCCGGGCGCGGGCGCCCGGGTCGCCTGGACTCCAGCCGGAGACGCGCTCGCGATCTGCTCCTCGGGCGGGGGCGCCCGGGACGGCCAGATCAACCGAGTGCACCTCTGGACGCGCGCTAGCGGAGCCCTCGAACTCCTGCCCCAGCCGCCCGCGGCGGTCGAGCCGCCGACCCCGGCGGGCGGCATGAGCAGCTATCAGGTCTCCGAAGCGCTGGCCGTCTCGCCGGACGGCGCGCTCCTCGCAGCGGCCTCTCACCCCGACCAGATCGGCCTCTATGGCCTGAGCGAGCGCCGCCTGCTGCGCGTGCTCGAGGGACACAGCTCGGTCGTCAGCGCCCTCGCCTGGACCCCCGCGGGCGAGCACTTGCTCAGCGCCTCGAGCGACGGGACCCTGCGCGTGTGGACCCGCAGGGGCGAGCCTCACGCGCTCTTGCGCGGCCACGCGGCCACGCCGGGGCTCTCGCTCTACGTCTCGCCCTCGGGCGAGACCCTGCTGAGTCGGGACACCTGGGGTAGCTTCCGGCGCTGGAACCTGGGCCACCTGCTCGCGGAGCCTGCGGACCTGCGCGCGCTCGCGCGCGAGCGGACGGGGATCCAGCTGGAGGACCTCCGCTCCCGCTAGCGCTGGCCTGCCCCTTAGCCCTTCACGGCTCCCAGCTTGATCCCCTCGATGAACTGGCGCTGACCGAGGAGGAACACGACCACCATGGGGACGAGGCCCATGACGCTGGCGGCCATCAGCAGGTTCCACTGGGCGCCGTATTGGCCCTGGAAGGTCTGCAGGAGCAGGGGCAGGGTCTTGATCGCGTCGCTGCGGGTCACCACCAGGGGCCAGAAGAAGTCGCCCCAGGCCCACATGAAGGTGAAGATCCCCAGCGTGGCCAGGGCCGGCATGCTCAGGGGCAGCACGACGTGGCGCAGGACGCCCAGCGAGCCGCAGCCGTCGAGGCGGGCCGCGTCCTCGAGCTCCTTGGGGATCGAGAGGAAGAACTGGCGCAGCATGAAGGTGCCGTAGGCGCTGAACAGGCGGGGCACGATCAGGGCGAAGTAGCTGTCGGTGCCGATCATCTTGCCGCCGAACACGAGCTCGCGGCTGAAGAAGGTCGTGTTGAACAGCCAGTTGAGCGCGTCCGGCATGTTCTTGAGCAGCACGAAGGTCGGGATCATCGTCACCGCGCCCGGGACCATCATCGTCGCCAGGTAGGCGAAGAAGAGCAGGTCACGACCGGGGAACTCGAGCCGCGCGAAGGCGAAGGCCGCCAGCGCGCAGGTCACGACCTGGCCCAGGGTCACGATCAAGGCGACCACGAGCGAGTTCATGTAGGCCCGCCCGAAGCTGAGGAAGGGGTAGGCGTTCCAGGCCTTGGGGTAGTTGTCGAAGCGGAAGTCGAGCTTCTCGCTGGTGACCACCGGGCCGGCGACGTCCATGATCTGGCGCTCGCCCTCGAGGAGCTTGACCCGGTAGCGCCCGTCGGGGAGCTCGCGCAGGACGCGCACCTTGCGCTCGACCCCGTCGATCGAGGCGTGCTGCTCGACCTGCTTGGGCAAGAGCCCGCCCGAGAGCACCTGCTCCTCGGGCTTGAGCGACATGCTGAGGGTCCAGACGAAGGGCAGCACGGTGGTGAAGGCCACGGCCGCCAGGAGGAGCAAGCTGGTGAACTTGCCCTGCGCGCTGAGGTCCCGCATGGCTTAGGCCTCCCGCGCCGACTTGTTCAGGCGCCAGTTGATCAGCGTCATCGCGAGCACGATCCCGAACAGGGCCACCGAGAGCGCGGCGGCGTAGCCCAGGCGGTTGAACTCGTAAATGTTCTGGTAGAGGTAGTAGAGGATCGTGCTGGTCGAGCCCTCGGGGCCGCCCTCGGTCATGATCAGGACCTGGTCGAAGATCTGGATCCCGCCGATCAGGTTCGTGGTCAGGATGAAGAAGGTCGTCGGGCGCAGGGCCGGCAGCGTGATGTAGCGGAACTTGTCGAGCGTCCCCGCGCCGTCGATATCGGCGGCCTCGTAGAGGGTCGGGTCGACGTCCTGGAGCGCGGCCAGGTAGAGCACCATGTTGGTGCCGCCCATCCCGATCCAGACGAGCATCGCGAGGATCGCCGGCTTGGCCCAGGCCTTGTCGCCGAGCCAGTCGGGTCCGGCGCCGGCGTCGATCAGGCCGATCGTGGCCAGGACCTGGTTCAGGAGGCCGAACTCCTGGTTGTAGATCTGCCGCCAGATCATGTAGAGCGCGAGGCCGGCGGCGATCGTGGGCAGGAAGAGCAGGGTCCGCCACAGGGTGCGGCCGGGCAGCTTCTGGTTGAGCAGGAGCGCGAGGCCGAGCGCGATCCCCATTTGGAGCGGGATCGCGGCCAGGAACACGAAGGTGTTCCAGAGGCTCGACCAGAAGCGGGGGTCGCTCCACATGGTCTTGAAGTGCTGGAAGCCGACGAAGGAGGCGTCGATGCTGACCTTGCCGGTCACCGGGTCCACGCTGCTCGTGTAGTCGCCGGTCGTGAACGCGACCACGAAGATCGCCACGACCGGGATGAACGTGAAGAGCGCGAAGCCGAGGAAGTTCGGCGCCAGGAAGGCCGCGGCGCGGCCCATGTCGGCGAGCGTCTTCCCGCTCCAGTGGCGCGCGCTCGCGAAGCGGCGCGCTCGATCGCTCAAGCTGCGGGGTAAGGCGAGGATGGACACCGGCGACTCCTGGCTCATGGGAATAAAGAGCCAGGGCCGCCCAGAACCGGACGCGAGCGTCGCGCTTTTGCGTAAGTGACTGTGCCGCAATAGGTGGCAGCGGCGCGAGGAGCGCTACTTGGCGATGGAGATGGACGCCAGGAGCTTGCGCAGGTCGCTCGCAGTCAGCGGGCGGCTGGGGTGGCTGTGGCCCCAGGGGTTGCGCAGCACGAAGCCATTCCCCTGCTTCGCCACGAGGGCGTAGGCGTGGGAGGACTTGATGTTGAGCCGCTTGGCGAGGGAGGTCCGGCCGATCAGGGGCACGAAGCCGACGACCATCGGTCGCTTGGCCGCGATCGCCCGGGTCAGGGTGCGCTCGAGCCTCGGCGCGAGGGTGCACACCACCAGGTCGGTCTTGTAGCCGAGCATGTTCAGGCCCTCCCAGGTGGGGCCGCTGATCAGCGAGTCGTAGCCGCCGACGTGGGCCGCGGCCGCCTTCTCGAAGAGCATCGGCCACAGCTCGTGGATCGTCCTCCCGTTCCGCTGCACGCTGTCGCCGCGCGCGTAGACCGGCTGGCCCTGCCGGAGCACGGGCTCGTGGCTGACCTGGTACCAGCGCTCGTAGATCTTCACCTGTGAGACCCCGGGACCAGCGGATCGCAGGCGATCGCGAATCCGCTCCGGTCGGAAGTGGGCGACCGCGGCCATGCTCGCGAGCAGGTAGCAGTTGCCGAGCTGACCCTGGTGCACGTCGTTGCCCTGGATCTCGCGGTGGTCGTCGCCGTCGCGCAGGAAGGGGACGCCCTCGAGCGCTCCGTGAGCGCCGTTGGAGATCGTGATCTCCCCGGGCTGGGCGATGCGGATGTCGCCTCGCGCGTCCAGCCAGCTCGCGCCGTTCAGCGAGCCGCGGATCTGCCACCAGCTGCCGCCCCGCCCGCCCAGGGTGAAGGTGAGCCGAAGGGTCTTTCCGTTCGCGCTCCGCAGGGGGCTGACGCGGCTCGCGATCCCGCCCCGCAGCCGCAGCGTGGCCTGCGCGCGGTCGTGGCTGATCCAGCGGCCTTGACCGCTGAGCTCGATGTGTTCGCTGCTGCCGATTTCGATGCGCTGGGTGACCGAGAAGGAGCGCTCGGCGCCGTGGTCCTTGGGGCCCTTGGCGAGGGTCAAGGTGCCCGAGCACGCCTTGCCCTCGAGGGTCCCGTTGAAGCGATAGGTGTCGCTGGCGGCCGCCAGCGGGGCGCTGGCGAGGAGCACGGCCAGCGCGATCGTGGTGTGTAGGTGGTTCATGACCGGGTCTACACAACGCGCGGGCCAGAGGAGATCGCCCTCTTCGCAGGGCTTAGGCCGCGCTCCCGGCCAAGTATGGAAATGGAGCGCGGAAGGGAGTCGCTCGCTAAGCCTCTGATTTAACGGGGCTTGCGCGCATTCGTCGATCCTCGACGGGCGCGCGTCCCAGTGGGCGCTACTTGCCGATCGAGAGGAAGGCGAGGGTCTTGCGCAGGTCGCTCGAGGTCAGCGGGCGGCTGGGGTGGCTGTGGCCCCAGGGGTTGAGGAGCACGAAGCCCTTCCCCTGCTTGGCGACGAGCGCGTAGGCGTGCAGGGGCACGATCCCCAGCTCCTTGCCGAGCGAGGTGCGATCGATATAGGGCGGGAAGCCGACCACGATCGGCTGCTTGCGATCGAGCGCCTTGCGGAGCCGCTTGCTCAGCCCGAAGTAGAGCGTGCACACGATGCTGTCCGTGTCGTAGCCCAGCATGTTGAGCCCGCGCCAGGTGGGGCCGCTCTCGACCGACTCGTAGCCGCCGCGTTGAAGGGCGGCCGCCTTCTCGATCAGGCTCGGCCAGAGCTCGTAGACGCGCTGTCCGTCGCGGTAGATCGAGTCGCCGCGGGCGTAGACCGGGGAGCCGTAGGTCAGCGCAGGCTTGTGGCTGACCCGATACCAGGTGTCGCGGATCTTGACCTCGCTGGCGTCGGGGCCGATCGCGCGGATCCGGCTGCGGATCCGCTCGGGCTGCATGTGGGCGACCGCGGCCATGCCCGCCAGCAGGTAGCAGCTCCCGAGCTGCCCCTGGCGCACGTCGTCGGCCTCGATCTCGCGGGCGTCGCCGGGCGCCTTGAGGAAGGGGGTTCCGGCCACCTCGCCGTGGCGGGCGTTGCTGATCGTGAGTTCACCGGGTTCGGCGGCCCGCTGGTTGCCCCAGGCGCTCAGCCAGAGCGTCTCGTCGAGGGAGCCGCGCACCGCCCACCACTTGCCGTCCGGCCCGCGAGTGAAGGAGACGACCAGCGACTTGCCCCGCAGCTTGCTCAGTGAGCCGAGCCGGTTCGCGATCCCCTCCTGAGTGCCGAGGGTCGCGAGCACGCGCTCGTCGTTCACCCAGCGACCCTGGCCGCTGAGGCTGATCCGCTCCCCGGACACGCGCAGGGTCTGCTGCACGCCGAAGGGTTGGCGGGCGCGCGGATCGTCCGCGCTCCGGGCGAAGGTGATCCGTCCCTGGGCGGAGTAGCCGTCCACCGTCCCGGAGAAGCTGTAGGTCTCCTGAGCGTGGGCGAGGGGAGCGAGGCAGAACAGGCCGAGCAGGGCCAGGGCGGTGCGCGTGAGTGTCATGAAGGACACCTACTCAACGCGTGGGCCAAGTTCTGCGGTCTCCGAAGAAGGACTTACGCGCTTCTTTTCACCGAAGCTGGGAAGCCGACTCGCAAATGACACGCGGCGCAAGCCACCCTTTCCCAGCGACTTAGCGATATGCGTCCGTATCTGGGGGGAGATGGCTCTTCTTCGGGTGGAGGTGCTCCATGCGCAACTCGAGCCTGCCCCTGATCTCGTTGGTCGCCCTGCTGGCGTTGGCCCCTGCGGCGGACGGATCGGTCGAGGTCAAGCCCCTCGAGGGCGGCCGCTATGAGGTCCACTTCAAGCACACGCCCGTGATCGCCTGCGAGAAGGTCGCGGTCGCTGGGTCCTTCAACGGGTGGAACAAGGACACCCACGCGATGCAGGACGCCGACGGCGACGGCACCTACGAGCTGAAGCTGACCCTGCAGCGCGGCCAGCACTTCTACAAGTTCGTGATCAACGGCTCGGTCTGGAAGCACGACGCCGACAACCCGCGCACCGAGTCGGATGGCCACTCGGGCTTCAACTCGGTCCTCGACCTCGGCGCGGGCGCGCCGGCGGCGCCTGGCCACAAGGGCGACAGCGTGATCGACGCCGAGCAGCTGATCCACGACCCGAGCGACCTCAGCCACGCCTGCGCGGTGGACGGGCGCAAGCGCCTGATCCTGCGCATTCACGTGCTCCAGGACGACGTGGAGTCGGTCGTGGTCAACGCCAAGCCGCGCCCCGTGGGCGGCGCGGTGGCGGCCCGCCCGATCGCGGTCGTCAAGGGCCGCACGGTGTGGGAGGCCCGCCTGGCCTACTCCCGCGCGCCGAGCAAGGTCAGCTACGAGTTCGAGCTCGCCGACGGCAGCAAGAAGCTCGCCCACCCCGAGGGCAAGAAGCGCTTCAACCTCTCGACCAAGGCCGCTGGGCGCTTCGTGACCCCGACTTGGGTCCGCGACGCGGTCTTCTATCAGATCTTCCCGGATCGCTTCCGCAACGGGGACCCGAGCAACCAGCCCAAGCTGAAGAAGCGACCGGCGGGTCAGCCCTGGCACGTGGACGACCGCTTCCTCGAGGAGTGGGGCGCCGAGCCGAGCCACTTCAACTTCATGGGCGGCGACCTGGCCGGGATCACCGAGAAGACCGACTACATCCGCTCGCTGGGCTGCAACGCGCTCTACCTGAACCCGATCTTCAAGGCGGCCAGCAACCACCGCTACGACGCCTCGGACTACGAGACGATCGACCCGGCCCTGGGCACGCTGGAGGACTTCCACGCGCTGCGCGACGCCTTCGCCAAGAAGGACATGAAGATCCTGCTCGACTGCGTGTTCAACCACACCGGCGACAGCCACTACATGTTCCAGGACGCGCTGAAGAAGGGCAAAGAGTCCAAGTTCTGGGACTGGTACTTCTTCGACGGCGGCTTCCCGGTCAAGCAGACCCCCAAGCCGAACTACCGCTGCTGGTGGGGCTTCGGCTCGCTGCCGCAGCTCAACACCAAGAACCCCGAGGTGATCCAGCACCTGATGAGCGTCGGCAAGAAGTGGCTGGCCGAGGGCGGCCACGGCTGGCGCCTCGACGTCCCCAACGAGGTCGACGCGATCAACCCCGAGTTCTGGCCCGAGTTCCGCCGCAAGATCAAGAAGCAGGACCCCGAGGCCTACATCGTCGGCGAGATCTGGACCAACGCGGTCTCCTGGCTCCAGGGCGACAAGTTCGACGCCGTGATGAACTACCCCGTCCGCAGCGCCGCGCTGGAGTTCATGGTCAAGGGCGGGATCGACGCCAAGGCCTTCCAGGCCAAGCTGGGTGAGCAGCTCGCGATCTACCCCGAGCCGGCCCTGCGCGTGCAGTTCAACCTGCTCGGCAGCCACGACACGGCGCGCGTGCTCCACGTGGCCAAGGGCGACGCCCGCCGGGTGCGCCTCGCGATGACCTTCCTCTTCTCCTGGCCCGGGGCTCCGGTGATCTACTACGGGGACGAGGTCGGCGTGAACGGCGGCAAGGACCCCGAGTGCCGGCGGACCTTCCCCTGGGACCCCAAGCAGCAGGACCAGGCCACCCTCTCCCACGTGCGCCGCCTCGGCCGCGTCCGCCAGACCGAGCGGGCCCTGCGCCGCGGCACCGTGCGCTTCCTCCTCAGCGAGGGCAAGCAGTGCGCCTTCGCGCGCGAGGCCGAGGTCGGCGAGAAGGGCCGGACCGTGATCTGCGCCTTCAACGCGGACGCCTCGAGCGAGGCCACCCTGCGAATTCCTCTCGGCGAGCTGCGCGGCACGCCCAAGGCCCTCCTCAGCCAGCGCGCCTGCAAGGTCGAAGCGGGACATCTCGTGGTGACCCTCGGTCCCCTGGAGGGGGACATGATCGTCTTGGCGCGTTGAATAGTCCGCCAGGGCGCGCTTGACGAGCGCACCGGCGCCATTACCATCGCCCGGTCATCGAGGAGAGCCGCTAGATGCGCGATTCGCTACGAGTCTTGGATATCGCTCCGCACCGCAACGTCCGGCAGGAGTTCGCCAGCCGCTTCAAGGACGACGGCCACGAGATCGTGAGCGTCCCTGGCCGGCTCGAGGCCCTCGACATGCTCAAGGCGGGCGACTTCGACCTGGCCGTGCTCGACGCCAACAGCGACCTCTACGACACCAAGTCCCTGGTCGCCGAGATCCGCCAGGAGGCGGGCGACGAGGCCATGATCGCGGTCTTCGTCGAGCCGCGGAACCGCCCGCCCCGCCACAAGATCACGGGCCGGACCAGCAACGTGGTCGTGCTCCAGGACGGCTCGGTGGACCACATGGCGCGCATGGTCAACCTGGCCTTCTCGATCCGCAACGACGACGACGACGACGAGTAGCGCTGCGCGCTAGCTCAGCCGACCCCCCGCGCCTGCGGGGGGTCGCTGCACGTACGGAGGCTCGAATGAAGCTGGTCCATGTCCTCCTCCAAGGATCCCCCGAGCGCCTGAGCGAGACTCCGCATCCCCCAGGCGCCAAGCCCAGCAAGTAGGCCGCGTGGCTGACCCCTTGCTGCTCTTCGCCCACGGCGCGGGCGCCGGCACGAGCTCGGCCTGGATGCAGGGCTGGGCGGAGCGCCTGGCCGCGCTCGGGACCGTGCTCCCCTTCGACTACCCCTACATGGCCGAGGGCCGCAAGGCGCCCGACCGCTTGCCCAAGCTCCTGGCGGCGCACCGCGCCGCCCTCGAGGCGGCGCGCGCCGAGCACGAGCCCGAGCGGGTGGTCCTGATCGGCAAGTCCATGGGCTCGCGGGTCGGCTGCCACCTCGCCAACGAGCCGGAGCTCGAGGTCGACGCCCTGGTGTGCCTGGGCTACCCGCTCGTCTCGGTGGGCAAGGCGCGCAAGGTCCGCGACGAAGTGCTCCTGGCGCTCGAGACCCCCGTGCTCTTCGTGCAGGGCACCCGCGATCGCCTCTGCCCCCTCGAGACCCTGGGCGAAGTCCGCGCGCGCATGTCGGCGCCCAACGAGCTCTTCGTGGTCGAGACCGGCGACCACTCGCTCCAGGTCACCAAGACCCACACCAAGCAGACCGGCGTGACCCAGGCCGAGAGCGACGCCGCGGTCCTGGCGGCCATCGAGGCCTTCCTCGCTCAGGCCGCCGAGTAGCGCCAGCCCGCGCGCCCGCGCCCGTGGGTCTCGAGCGCGCCCGCCTCGCGCAGGGTGTAGGCGACCTTCTGCGCGAGCCAGCGAGGGACGCCGAGCTCCCGGGCCAGGTCGCCGCTGGTGAAGGGGCGCGGCAGCCCCTCGGGCAGGATCGCGAGCAGGTCCGCGGGGGTCTCGATCAGCCAGCGCTGCCCCACCTCGAGCAGGCGCCGCTCGACGATCACCCAGCCCTTGCGGCGCCGCGCCCGGCCCGGCTCGTGGCGGCGGACCTCCTCCTGATCGGTCAGGAGCACCTCGCAGGAGAAGCCGGGCTCCCGAAAGAGCCGGGGCACCGAGACCAGCTCGGCGAAGGCGTGGGCCAGCCCGCGGCGCTTGGGGGAGCGACGCCGGCCGAGGACCTCTCCGCTCGGCCCATGGCGCACGATCCAGGTCCGGACCGCGATCGGGAGCACCAGACGGACCTCCCGGCTGGCCGCCAGCTGCGCCAGCTTGCGGCGGATCGAGGACACGCCCTGGGTCTGGATCTCGATCAAGAGCTCCCCGCGGACGAGGTCGATCCGGCGCCCCTCGAGCGGGACCTCGAGCCGGTCGCCGGGCTCCGCGTAGTGCTCCTTGAGGCTCGCGTGCAGGGGGCCTTCGTTGAGGGTGCCGATCGAGTTCACCCCCTCTCTTCGGCGCGGAGCGGACGCTAACCCGAGGGATTCGTAGCGCCCGCAGCGGGCGCCCCGCCAGGCTCGTCTCGGCGGCGGAGCCAGGTCGCGACCAGGTAGAGGGTCAGCGAGATCGAGACCGAGAGCGCGAGGCTCAGGATCACGGCCGCCGTCCAGCGCGGCCCGAGGCGCTCGCGCTCGAAGATCGCCAGCGCGACCAGCATCGCCGTGGTCAGCACGAGGTCCATGAGCAACCCCGTGGCGAAGTCGGACGAGGTGAAGGCCTCGTACCAGCCGCCGAAGAAGGCCCACTGGTGCTCGCCCAGCCACTTGAAGAAGAAGGCGTAGGAGATCAGCCAGCCGAGGACCCCCAGGGTCACGATCACAGCGGTCTTGGGCTGGGGCATGGCAGGACCTAGAGGAGCACGTTGTTGCTGTCGGGCTCACGCAGCGCGGGCAGGTCGGTCTCGCCCAGGCGCTCGCGCACGTTGACCTCCATCATCGTCGAGAGCTGCTCGAGGGGCAGGTCGTGGTCGTCGGTGCCGAAGGGCATCTCGAGCTCCTCGCCGATGGCGTCCAGGCCATAGAAGGCGTAGCTGACGAGCGCCACCACGAGCGGGGTCCAGACGTGCGCCTGCTGGACGATCCCGAAGGGGAGCGCGAAGCAGTAGATCGCCACGATCCGGTGCATCAGCAGGGTGTAGGAGAAGGGGATCGGGGTCGCCTTGATCCGCTCGCACCCGCCTTGGATATCGGCCAGCAGGGTCAGGCTCGACTCGATGATGGGCAGGTGATAGGTGTCGATCCAGCCCCGCTGCCAGGCGTCGCGCAGCTTCTCGCCCATGGTGTGGATCATGGCGATCGGCGGGTTGCTCGACTGGGCGACCGCCTCGAGGTCGTCGTTGGGCAGCAGGCGCGCCAGCTCCGTGTAGCGCGTGCTCTCGCCCCGCAGGTGGAAGCGCAGCGCGTGGACGTAGGCCGCGATCCGGTGCACGTAGTCGCGGTGGTAGTCGTCGAGGGCCGGCCCCTCGACCTTTGCGGACACGAGGGTCATCACCTGGCGGGTCATGGAGCGGGTCGTGTTGACCAGCTTGCCCCACAGCTTGCGCCCCTCCCAGAAGCGCTCGTAGCCGCTGTTGTTGCGGAAGCCGAGGAAGATGCCGAGCGCCACGCCGATCAAGCTGAAGGGCGTCATCGTGAGCGACGCGCTCATGATCTCTTCGCGGTAGACCTCGGTCACGAGCGCCGCGAACAAGGTGGTCACCAGCAGCCGGCCCAGGATCCGCCGCGCGACGCTGCCGCGGACCATCATCACGACCTGCAGCCACGAGGGCTGCTCCTTGAAGACCATCATCTGTCACCCCCCCTGGCTCAGGGGCGACAGGTTACCTCGGGTCACCCCTGCGCGAAGGGCTCGAGGGCTCGACGCAGCTGCCCGCAGGTGTGGAAGCGCTCGGGCGGCGTCTTCGCGAGGCACTTGAGCAGCACCTCTTCGAGCTCCGGGCTGATCTCAGCGCGAAGCTGGCTGGGGGGGGTGGGCGGCTCGGTGATCACGCGCTCGATCACGGCGAAGGTCCGCGCGCCCACGAAGGGCGGGCGCCCGACGAGCAGGTAGTAGAGGATCGCGCCCAGCCCGTAGACGTCGGTCGGGGGCCCGATCAGCTTGCGCTCGCCGCGGGCCTGCTCGGGCGCCATGAAGTTCGGGGTGCCGAGGATGTCCCCGGTCCGGGTCAGGGCCGAGCCCGAGCGGAAGCGCGCCAGGCCGAAGTCGCACACCAGGGGCTTGCCGTCTTCGCGCACCAGGACGTTGCCAGGCTTGAGGTCGCGGTGCACGACGCCGCGCCCGTGGGCGTAGTCCATGGCGGCGCAGACCGGGAGCGTGATCGCGACGCACTCGGCGACGCTGCGCTCTGCCTCGGCGGCCCAGGTCTCGAGGTCACGCCCCGCGACGTACTCCATCACGATGTAGGGGCTCCCCTCCTGGGGTCCCCCGGGCACGATCCCGCTCCCGTGGACGGCCACGATGTTGGGGTGCTCGAGGCGGCTCGCGACCTTGGTCTCGCGGTGGAAGCGGGCCACCGTGTCGGGGTCTGCGGCCGAGCGCGCGCTGAGCACCTTGACCGCGACCACCTCGCCGTCGGAGCGGAGCGCGCGGTAGACCGCGCCCATTCCGCCTCGCCCAATCGGGGCCTGGAGCCGGATCCCCTCCTCGAGCGCGAAGGGCTCGAAGACCTCGCCGCCGCCCAGGTCGCCGCTCATTTCGGCCGTCTTCTCGGCGGCGTCGTAGGCGTTGATCATCTCCTGGGTCTTCTCGTCCGCCGCCACGGTGTCGTAGCGGCCCGTCTGCTCGCGGACGAAGCCAGGCCCGCCGGGGAGGAAGGCGGGATCGAGCTCGAAGGTCCGCTCGCCGTCCTCGGCCAGGGGCGAGCCGGGCGGGCTGGCGGGCAGCTCGGGGGCGTCGAGGGCCATGGTCCGCTCGATCGGGTCGTAGTCGTCGTCCGCAGCCGGAGCCGAGCCGAGCGGCAGCTCGGGCTCCTCGAGGGCCATGGTCCGCTCGATCGGGTCCTCGCCCGACTCGCCGAGCGACCCGCTCAGGAACTCGGGCGCATCGAGCTCGAGGGTGCGCTCGAACTCGGGCTCGCTCGGCGCCGGCTCGGACTCCTGCTCCTGGCCTGGAGTGAGCTTGGGGACCTCGAGCTCCATGAAGGTCCGCTTGGGCTGACCCGTGCCCGGCTGCTGGATACCCGGCCCCTGGGCGCCCGGCTCCGGGACGCCCGGCTCCTGGACCTCCGGCTCCTGGACCTCCGGCTTCCAGGCCGCGGTGTCGGCCTCGGCGTCCTCTGGCGCTGGCTCCTCCGGCTGCCAGTCGACGGTGTCTGCCTCGGCCTCCAGCGCGCTCGCGGGCTTGCCGAGCGAGGGAGCCTCGAGCTCCATGAAGGTCCGCCCACCGCCGCCTTCGTCGAGCTCGACCGGGGAGGGCATCTCGGAGGTGGACTCGGAGCGCTCGCCGCCGGCGCCCGGGACCAGGTAGAGCGGGCCGCGCCCGCAGCCCTGGCAGCGCTCGGTCGCGCGGGGCGAGGCGCCCGCGAGGGGCTCCAGCTGCCCGCACTGCGCGCACTCGAGTCCGGCGGCGGCGATCAGCTCCTGCAGCTCCTGCACGCTGCGCGGCGAGAGGAAGCCGCAGCGGACCAGCGCGCTGGGGAGGTCCTCCCGTCGGCCGCTGGCGGCGCTGCGCTCGACCTCGGCGGCCGCCTGGAGCGCCTCCTCCCGCCCGAGCAGCCGGCGGCCCAGGGCCACCTTCCCGAGCAGGATGTCGGAGTCAGCCAGCGTCACGGAGTGAGTGTATCCCAAGCCGAGGACTGCCTGCGAGCAGGTCTCGCCCGCGGCGAGCTCCTACCAGATCGCTCCCTCGTAGCGGCGGCTGATCACCAGGGCCACGTCGAGGAGGGTGGTGTCCGGCATGATCGGGAAGCGCGGCACCGCGGCCGCCTCGCTCGGGTCGCTGATCACGCCGTCCCCGATCGCAGCGACCACGCGGTAGCCGGCGTCGATCGCGGCGCGCACGGCGCGTTTGGTCGTGAAGTTCAGGGTCAGCGCGTCGACCTCGTGCTCGGAGAGGGCGCTCATGGCCTTGCGGGCAGCGGCCAGGTCGCTGGTGATCTTCTCCCGCGGCAGGTCGTCGCCCGCGCTGGCTTGGACCCCGAGCTCGACCCCCTCGCGCGCCAGGCCGGCCAGCTCCTCGAGGGAGAGCACCGGCTCGGGGCGGCCGCGCTTGAAGGCCAGGTGGGTCTCGCCCAGGCGGTTGGGCGGGAAGAAGAGGGTCGCCGCCGCCAGCCCGTGGCTGCGCATGATCGGCCAGGCGTGCTTGATGAAGCTCCGGTAGGGCCCGTCGAAGCAGAGCACGATCGGGTTGGTCGCCAGGAAGGAGCGATCCTGGAGGCGGGCCACGGCTTCGCTCAGGGTCACGGCCCGGAAGCCGCGCCGCGCGATGTAGCGGATCTGAGGGGCGAAGCGCGAGACGGGGACGCGCACCTCATTGAGGGGCGAGCCCGCCAGCGCGGGGCCCACGATCCGGTAGCGGAGCACGGGGATCCCCTCCAGGCGAGGGGGCCGGAAGATCGACCAGCCGGCCATGGCGCCCACGCCGAGGGCGCCGACGCTGCCGGCGGCGAGCAGCCCAGCGAGCTCAGGACTCATAGCAAGGCCTCCAGGAGTTGGCGGGCCGCGGTCAAGCCCAGAGCGTCGGTCCCCTCGCCGGGGAGGGGGCGGGTCGCCTTGACGCCCGCGCCCGCGAGGGATGGCGCGACCTCGGGGTGACTCTCGGTCGGGAGCTCGCCCCCGCCGACCTCCAGCCCGGGGGCGAGGAGCAGGTCGACGCCGCGCGGGCGAGCCGGGGCGGCGCTGGCGATCCCCACGCTGACCTCGGCCTGCCCCGACGCGCGCAGCTCGTCTCCGAGCAGGATCTCGACCTCGACCGGCTCGTCCGCGCCGGCCTCCGGCAAGCCCAGCTCTTCGCGCGCGCGCGAGACCAGCTCGCTCGGCCCGAGGTAGCGCGCGCGGACCTCGCTCAGAGGCCGCGCGACCAGGCCGCGTCGGCAGCGGCTGAGCTGGAAGCCGCGCACGTAGTAGTTCCAGTTGGGGCTCTGGCGGCGGGTGCCCAGGAAGGTGTCGTCGGCGGGATGCCACAGGTGGAGGCAGTTCGCCTCGGCGATCACCGAGTCGGGGCGGGCGCCCTGCTGGACCAGCCGGCGGCGAAGGTCCTCGTCCTCCATGCCCCAGCCCTCATAGCGCTCGTCGATCCCGTTGACCTCGAGCAGCCGCTGACGCGGGACCGAGCAGTTGCAGGTCATCAGCCGCGGGCGCTCGGGCTTGAGCCCCGTCAGGCGGTAGAAGCCGTCCTTGCGGCGGATCTTCTTGACCCGCTTGACCTCGCGGGCTGGCGGCGCGGCGAAGGCCTCGCCCGAGGCGATCGTGGCCACCGAGACCGCGTCGGCCTCCTCCTGGCTGAGCAGCCAGCGCTCGCCGGCCAGGAACCCGGCCGGGTCCGCGCGCTCGGCGTGCCGCTCGAGGAAGTCGGGCAGCGCGACGCAGTCGCCGTCGAGGAACACGACCGTGTCGCCGCGGGCGGCGCGGATCCCGTTGTTGCGCGAGGCCGCCGCGCGAAAGCCGGTGTCCTCTTGCCAGCAGTGCTGGACGGGGAAGTCGACCGAGGCCGCGAAGGCGTCGATCACGGCCTTGGTCTCGGGGCCCGAGCCGTCGTCGCAGACGAGGACCTCGAAGTCGCGGAAGCGCTGCCCTCGCAGGCCTTCGAGCGAGCGCACGAGGTCCTGGGGCTTGTTGTAGGTCGTGAGGATGACGCTCAGCGCAGGCACGGGCCCAAATCTACTCCCGATCGGGGGTCGACGCGCGCGTCGAGGGCGGGCCCCTTCCTACCTCCCGCCGCGGAGCACCTCGTTCAGCCGTCGGGTCCCGTTGATCGTCCCGGCCTCGACCGCCGCCGCGAGCCGCAGGATCGTCTGCTTCAACGAGGGGTCCGACTCCAGCTGCGCCAGCTGGCGCAGCTTCGCCAGGAAGCCCTCCGCGAAGAGCCCCGTGTTGGCCCAGGAGCCGAGGAGCTCGCGCCTTACGCGCGGGTCGCCAGCCGAGCGGTAGTAGGTCATGAACGCGGGGGTGATCTCCTCGAACATGCCGCGCGAGGAGCGGGACCCCCAGCAGAGCGCGCTGGCCTCGGCGATCGCGAGCCGCAGGTCGGCGCGCTGCTCGCTCTGGTAGAGCGCGAACAGGCCCGGGTCCCGCTCTCCCCAGGGGTCCCTGGCCAAGGCCTGATAGGCGCGCAGGCGCCCCTCGTGGCTGCTGGCGAGGGCGACCCCCTCGCGCAGCGCCTTGCGCGCGTCCTCCCAGAGGGGGGCGGCCCGGGTGGCGAAGGCTCGCCCGACGCTCGCCAGCAGCGCGTCGTCACCGCGCCGCAGGCCGCGCTCCAGCTCTCGCTGGACCCGGGCCAGCGCGGGGTCCGCGGGCTGGCCCCGCTCGTAAGCGGCCTGCTGCTCGTTGCTCATCCGGCGCACCTGGCTGCCGACCCGGCTCGCCACGAGCAGCCCCACGCAGCGGCGGCGCTCCGCCTCGGGCGCGTTCAGGAGCTCGAGGACCCGCTCGAGCTGGCCTCCCTTCCAGCGGGAGGACGCCCCTGCGCGCAGCAGGTGGTAGAGGACCTCGAGCACGCGCGGGTCCTGCTCTCCGCTGAGCAAGTCGATCAGCTGGTCCTCGCTCAGCTGGTCGGCGAAGGCGCGACCCAGCTTCCAGCCCGCCGACGAGCGCTCGTCGGCGGAGAGCGCTCCGGCGCGGCGGATCCGATCCAGCAGGCTCGGCTCGCGAGGAGCCGGCGCCGGATCGGGCTTGGTCGGCCTCGCCGCGACCTGCTCCTCGAGCTGCCTGCGCTCGGCCTCGAGCGTCGCCAGGCGCGCGCGCGCGGCGGCGAGCTCGCGCCGGAGCTCGGCCTCGCGGGGAGCCTCCGGCGCAGGCGAGGGCGCAGGCGGGTCCGCGCTGCGCGCGGGGGGCTCGACCCCGGCGCGCTGGCGCGCGGACTCGGGCGCAGGGGTCGGCGTGCTGGCGCGCCCGGCGACGCCTCCCGCGAAGAACAGGGCCAGTCCGGCCAAGCCCAGGGCGATCTTCTTGCTGGTCAAGACAGCTCCTCCAGTAGCGGTGGCGACGAGGGCGCTCGCCCCGCCTTCGCCGCTCAGGCGAGAGGCGGCCAGGCCGAGGGCCCCCAGGGTCGCGAGCGAGGCGAGCGCCGCGGCCCGCTCGGGCTCGACCCCCAGCTCCTCGCGCAGCTTCTGCATTCCGCGGCGGACCCGGGCGCTGATCGTCTCGCGAGCCACCCCGAGCGCGTCCGCCGCTGCCTGGTGGGTCAGCTCGGCGAAGCCGGTCAGGACGAGCGCCTCGCGCTCGGCCTCGGGCAAGGTCGCCAGCGAGGCCAGGACCTGCTCGAGCAGCTCCGCGCGCTCGACGTGGCCCGCCGGATCCAGCGCGCGCGGGTCCGCGTCCTCGACGCGGTCCACGCACACGACCCGGTCGCGGCGCCGTCGCCCGGCGCGGCGCTGGTTGCGGGCCGTGTTGACGATCACGCCCGCGAACCAGGACCACCCCGTGTCGGGCGCGGGCTCCTTGGCGAGCGCGACCAGCAGCGCCTGCTGCACCACGTCCTCGGCGTCGGCGCGGGAGCCGGTCAAGGCGAGGGCCAGTCCCAGGGCGCGCTCTCCCCACTCGGTCGCGCAGCGCTCAGCGAAGGTGGTCATGTCGCTCACGGTCGTCACTGCCCCTTAGGTGTCCGCAGCCGTGGGCTTGGGTATCGACTTGCGCAAGTCCTTTCGCTGCGGCCACTGAACACGCCCTCGAGGCCCGCGCAGCGGGCCGCCGAAGAACGAAAGAGCCCGGACGTCGGAACGTCCGGGCTCGGGGCCAGGCGCTGGCGGGCGCTGGCGAGCTCTCGCCGAGCTTTGGGCCAGGAGCCTAGAGCTGGAAGGGCAGGTCGCTGCGCTTGTCGATGATGTCCTTGACGAGGCCGTACTCCTTGGCCTCGTCGGCGCCGAGCCAGAAGTCGCGCTTGGCCTTGTTGGAGACGGCGTCCGCCTCGTGGCCGCAGCGCTCGGCGATGATGTCGAAGTACATCTGGCGGAGGACCTTCATGTTCTCGGCCTTGATCTCGATGTCGCTGGCCGTGCCCGAGGCGCCGCCGCTCGGCTGGTGGATCATGAAGCGCGAGCTGGGGAGCGAGAAGCGACGGTCCTTCTCGGCGCTGAGCAGGATCACGATCCCCGCGCTGGCGCAGAGGCCGTTGACCAGGGTGTAGACCGGGCACGAGGTGTAGCGCAGGGTGTCGTAGATGCCGAGGCCGGTGTAGGCCTCGCCGCCCGGCGAGTTGATGGTGACCAGGATCGGCGCGTCCTTGTCGACGGCCTCCATGAAGGTCACCAGGCGCGAAATGCGCCCCGCCATGCGGCTGTTGACGTCCTCGGAGATGACGATCGTGCGGCTCTTGATGATGAGGTCGAGCTCGCGGTCGTTGTAGGTGCTCACGGATCCTCCGGCTTGGGCGGCACAGTCTACGTCGGATCGGCCCCACTCGGAAGTCGAGGTGATCCGGAGCTTTTCTACCCCTCTCCGGCGAGCTGATCCCACTCGCCGCGGGGGTAGCGAATCAGCCAGCTGAGGGCCAGGTGCCGCTCGGCGGCGACCTCGGACTTCAGGGTGGCGTGGGACTTTCCTGCGCGCTCGAGGAGCGCGAGCGCGGCGTGGACGCGGGTGTTCGCGCAGGCCTCGTCGAGGAGCTGCTCGGTCGGGCGCAGGGCCGCCTTGTCGAGGAAGCTCGCCGCGTCGTGGCGGCGCAGCACGGTGGTCATTGGGTCCAGCTCGGCGGGCCGAGTGGGCGGCCCGAGCAGATCCGTCTTCCCCAGCGCCCAGAGCAGGACGGCGAGGGCCTCCTTGCGGTGCGCGAAGGCGGCGGCCTCGGCGGGCTCGTGCTCCGCCTCGAGCAGGTAGTTCTGCTCGGCGGGGGTCGCGCAGGACCACAGCCCGCGGGCCTGGAGCAGCTCGACGGCGGCCTCGCGCTCGAGGCCGCCCGCGCGCGCGGCGACGGCCCACAGGGCCTGGGCTCGCTCGCCCACCTCGCGGGCCGAGCGCGGGCGCGTCTCCTCGAGGCTGGGCAGGGGCGGCAGGGGCGGCGCCTCGAGCTCGAAGAGCGCCAGGCGCTTCTGGCTGGCCTCGAGCCGCTCCATGGCGTCGGGCAGGACCGGGAGCACCGCGGCGGGGTCGGGCTGGTTGGCGGGTTCGGCGCTGACGAGCACCCGCAGCTCGTGGTCGAGCAGGAGGGCGTCCCGCAGCACGAGGCCGTTCTGCTGCTGGGCCAGGCTGCGCAACACGGGGCCGGCCGCCTCGCGCCCGGCCTCGCTGCCCGAGAGCCCGAAGGCGTGGTGCGCGGCCTGGAGGCGCTGGACGATGGCCAGGGTCCGCGCGTCGAGCCCGCCGCTGGCCTGGACCGCGAAGCCGACCAGCCCGCGCTGCTGCTGCGCGAAGCGCGCGTCGCCCTCGCTCAGCCGCCGCAGGGTCAGGGGAGGAGCCGTCGCCAGCTCGACCTCTTCCCACTCCAGCTCGCTGCCGGCGCGGAGCTCGACCTCGACCCCCGCCAGGGCGCGCAGCTGGTCCAGATCGGGGATGCGGACGACGCCGCCGAGGACGAGGCCCAACCCGGCGCGCTGGGTGTCGGGCTCGGCGCTCATTCGGCCCCGATCGCGTGGACCTCGAGCCCCGACACGCTCAGGCCGGTGCGGGCCTCGACCGTGCTGCGCAGGGCGGCGGCCGAGGCTCCCAGCAGGCCGGTGTCCCACAGGCGCAGGGTCTTGTCCTTGGACGCGCTGGCGAGCAGCTCGCCGTCGTTGGACCAGGCCAGGCCGTCGACGAAGTCCTCGTGGCCGAGCAGGGTGCCCACGCAGGCCTGGGCCTCGACGTCCCACACCCGCACGGTGCGGTCCCAGGCCGCGCTGGCGAGCAGGCCGCCCTTGGGGTGGAAGCTGAGCTCGCGCACGGGCTCGCTGTGCCCCGCGAGCTTGCCGAGCAGCTTCCCGTCGCTGCCCTGCCAGAGGAAGATCACCCCGTCGTCGCCGCCGCTGACCAGGAGCGCGCCGTCGGGCGACCAGCGCAGGCTGTGCACGTTGCCCTCGTGGCCCTTCAGCTCGAGGAGCTTGACGCCGGCCTCGACGTCCCACACCCGCACGACCTTGTCCTGACACGCGCTCGCGAGGCGCTTCCCGTCCGGGGCCCAGCTAACGTCCCACACGCTCTCGGGGTGGGCCAGCTGGGCCAGGGCGGCCTCCGACTCGAGGTTCCAGATCCGCACGCTCTTGTCGGTCGAGCAGGTCGCGATCCGCTCGTGGTCCGGCGCCCAGCTGAGCGAGGTCACCGTCTCCTCGTGCCCGCTGCGCGCCACGACGAGCTTCCCGCTCTCGACGTCCCACACCCGCAGGGTCTTGTCCTCGGACGTGCTGGCCAGGCGCTTGCCGTCGCGCGCGAAGCTGACGCTCAGGACGGTCCCCTCGTGCCCGGCGAGGGTCAGCCGCGGCTTGGCCGCGCCGGGCTGCCAGAGGGTGATCTCCTTGCCGCTCGCGCTCGCGTATTCGCTCGCCGTCGGGGACCAGCCCAGCGCCGTGAGCGGAGCGTCGAACTCGTGGCGCTCGCGCTCGAGGCCGAGCTGCGTCGTCCACACCCGCAAGGTGCCGTCCTTGCTCGCGCTCGCGACCCGCTTGCCCTCGGGGTCCCAGGCGACCGCGATCACGTCCTTCTTGTGCCCTGCCAGGCGGAGCAGGTCCTCGCCGCTGCTGCGCGTGGGGTAGGCCAGCCCGAGGGTCCGGTCCCAGGAGGCGGTCGCGAGCGCGGTGTCACAGGACCAGGCCAAGTCGACCACGGCGTCCTCGTGCGCGAGGGTCTTGAGCGCGGTGTTGGTCTGGGCGCTCCACAGCCGGGCCGTGCCGTCCTCGCTCCCGCTGGCCAGGAGCAGCCCGTCGCGCGACCACGCCACCCGGGTCACGGTCCGCTTGTGCCCCTCGAGCGTGGCGAGCAGCTTGCCGGCTCGACTCCAGACCTGGATCACCTTGCCCTTCCCGGCGCAGGCCACACGAGCTCCGTCCGGCGAGAACGCGACCGTGCGCAGCGGCTTGTCGTGCTGGAGCACCGGCCCCGGCTCACCCGCCGGGGTCCACAGGCGGGCGCTCCCGTCGTCGCTGGCGCTGACCAGCAGGTCGCCCTGGGGGCTCCAGGCCAGGGCCCGGACCGTCTTGGTGTGGCCCTCGAGCGGCTTGCGCGGCGTGGGATCGCTCGGGACCCAGAGCCGGACCGTCTTGTCCTTGCCAGCGCTGGCCAGCTGCGAGCCGTCGGGAGCGAAGGCCAGGGTCAGCACGCCCTTGGTGTGTCCCTCGAGGGTGGCCTGGCACTGCCCGCCCGCCCAGAGGCGGAGCGTGCTGTCGTGGCTGGCCGTGGCCAGCAGCTTCCCGTCGGGCGAGAAGCCGAGGGCCGAGACGCCCTTGGTGTGCCCGCTGAGGGTCGCGACCCGCTTGCTCTTGATCCACAGGCCCGCGGTCCCGTCCGCCGAGCCGCTCGCGAGGGTCTTGCCGTCGGGCGCGAAGGCCAGGCACGTCACCGCCTGCTTGTGCCCCGCCAGGATCCGCGTGCCCCAGGCGTGCGCGAGGGCCTGCAGGGCGCGGTCACGCCGCTCGGGCTGGGGCTCCTGCTCGTAGCTCGCCGCGAGGCACACGGCCGCGCGCGGCCAGTCGGCCTTCTCGGCGGCGTGGTCGCCCTTGAGCTCGAGGACCAGCGCCTTGAGCCGGCGGACCTCCTTGGCGAGGGCCTCCGCGCGCACGGCGTCCGCGCTCTTGGGCTCGCTCGGCTTGGGCTCGCTCGGCTCGGGCTCGCTCGGCTTGGGCTCGCTCGGCTTGGGCTCGCTCGGCTTGGGGTCGTCGGGCGCCGCGAGGACGACGCCTGCGCCGAGGGCCAGGCCGAGAGAGAGGCCGCAGAGGGAGAGAGTGTGGCGCTTCATGAGTCGCTCCTGCGGTGGGCCCAAAGCGAAAGGGTCGAGGGCGTGACGAGCGGGCAGGGCGGCGCATTCTAGGGGCAGCGGGGCCGACGCGCAGTCCTCGCTCCCAGGCTCCTGACAAGGAGTTGCTCCGGCGGCCGCTTCCGGTCAGGCTAGGGGCATGCAAGACACGACGCTCACCTGCGGCGCCTGCAGCGGCTCCTTCGTGTTCACGGCCTCCGAGCAGGCCTACTACGCCGAGCGGGGCTTCCAGTTCCCCAAGCGCTGCCGCTCGTGCCGCCAGGCCCGCCGCCGCGGCCGCCGGCGCAGCCAGCAGAGCTCGATCTCGGGCTCTCTGCCGGACATGAAGCCCATGGCGCCGCGCGAGACCTATCCCGCCTCGTGCGTGGAGTGCGGAGAGGACATGAAGATCCCCTTCCGCCTCCAGAGCCCCCCGCGCTGCCCCGGCTGCTTCTGCGAGGAATACAGCGCCGGGTAGCCCCAATGCGCCAAGCCCAGGCGCCTCCGCCGAGCGACAGCCGCTCAGCATTCAAGTTTGAATTTGAACGGGGAATCAGGATTGGCGGTCGCTGACCTCCAGGCCGCTCGGAGAGATCCTCTTCAACGCAAAGGCGCAAAGACGCCAAG
>MDTG01146981.1_pt1 | contig 24463 bp, 21 predicted proteins | sample 811421 | NCBI WGS metagenome assembly MDTG01 (sample SAMN05326645, study PRJNA326480) | marine metagenome | isolation source: seawater | place: Pacific Ocean: South East | collected 2011 | reverse complement strand
TAATAAATAAATATTATAATATTTATTTATTATTTTATTATTTTATTTATCTAAACATATTTTTAAAAGCCTCAGTCTCTTTCGTGTCTTTTTTTTTCTTGATATTGTTTTTAGAAGAGCCATTAGTTTCAGTTACCTCTTCATCTGATTCTTCTTCGTTTGAGTTGGACAGAGAGTTGTCTTCTTCATGTCTGGCAGTCTCCGACGATTCTGTTGTTGGTTCTGAGTTACCTTCTGAGTTACCTTCTGTGTTACCTTCTTTGAATCCTTCATATAGTCTAACGTTACCGCTGTTTAATAAAATCATTCCTAATATAATAAAAAGTAAAATAATAGGTAATAGAACCATAAACCAACTTATTTCTTTATATCCAGCTTTACATATAGCATTTAATACAAATGTCCAGAATAAAATGTAAATAGCTTTAAATAAAAACATACTAAATGTATTTGGTACATTACATTTATATTGACCTACACAATATTGTCTTGTATTGCCAAAATTTTGAATAGCAATAGATATAAAAATAATTACATTAACAAATAAATATACACTAGCAGGGGTGCATAATTTTTTAAAGTCTTTATAATATTTCATTATAATTTAATTAAAGAAAAAAATAAATTATTATATTTATTTAATTATATCTAAATATAATAATTTATTTATTATTATGATATTATAATTATTCGTTAGTTTTATATAATTTTATAATATTACTTCTAATACTATTTAAATCTGTAGTACTTATAGGATTTGTTATTGTAGGTAAATTAGATTTACTTATGGGTTGGTCTGTAGGACTGGCAGACAACTGTTTTGGTTGTCCAAAAAGTTCATTAAAAAAATTATTTAATCCACTTTGCCACGTCCATTTTAATTGATTTAAAGGTTGCGGTATTACATTTTTTGGAAAAAATGGCGTATCACTATCATTATAACTTGACTGTCTAAAATGAGTATTGTCAATAGCTACACCTTTTAGATTACTATTACTACTTACTTGACCCGGATAACTGGGGAAAGAAGCTATACCACCTCTCATAATTTTTCTACTTTTGTTTCTAGTATGTTTTTTTAAATTTTTGTTTCTAGTATGTTTTTTTGAATTTTTGTTGCTAGTATGTTTTTTTAATTTACTTATATTATTTTTTCTGATGTGTTTTATTGAACGTATTTTTTTATTATATTTTTTTTTACGACTATTTTTTCTTAAATTCATATATATATATATAATATATTTTTCTATACTATATATAGATTTTATAAATTTTGTATTAATTAATGTCAACATGTGTTAACATATGACGTCTACAACAATATTTTTTTAATAAAAGTTTATCTAGAACTTCTCCTTCTGGTGTTTTATCTTTATTTTCATTTGTTAAGTACTCAATTTTTTTTTCATCTATATTTTTATCAGTTTTTATTTTTATAACTTCTTCTAGATAATATCTATATTTATCTGCTAACACTTTGCCACAAGTAAAGCACTTAACTGGTATAATCATTTTATATAAACTATATAATATTAATTATATATAAATCAATTTTAAAAATTATTTTACTAAATAATTTTTAAAATATATCTTTTTAAGAATTATTGGTTACTACCATAGCTGCTCTTTTTAATACTGGTATAGTATTACTTTCAAAAGATACGCCTAAATAAGAAAATAATACTATACTACCTAATATAAAAATAATAATAGATAGTACTAATAAAATAAAAAGAAAACGAGAAGTCATATATATATAAATATTATAAAATATATATCTATGAGTATCTAGTATTTCTTAGACATATTTTATTATGAATATTTAATTTATTAATTATACTATTTATTTCTTTTACAGTTAATGGCATAACATTACCATTAGTTAAAAATTGTCCTCCACTGCAATCTTGTAAATTTTCGGATACAGTTGTATCATTTCCTCTCATTTTTTTATATGGTATTATAGTTCTTAAAAAATCTATATCATAAAGAGACATAGCGGTATAAATTTTTTTTCTTGAAATATTATTTCCATTATATTTTGGTATACCTACTATATATTTTTTTGATTCATTAGTAATGTTTCTTATAATTGAGTGTGGTAGTTGACTAAAATCTGGAACGATTGTATTTATTTCACTTATAGAATAACCTACAGATATATCTCCAAATATAGTATTATTACTATTTCTCAATAATCTTGGTGTTAATATATAATATGTAGAAATATAATTAGGTAAATTATAATTCAATGAATTATTTGTAAAACTCATTATATAATATAAATTTATAATGAATTTTACAAATAATGAATTTTACAAATAATTAATTATTATACATTTGTTTCTCCAAATAACCATTTTGTAGAAAGATAATATGGATTTGAGTTTTTAATATTAGAATTGTCATCCATTGTTAGATTTGGTCCTGCAGATACTATTTGATTAATTTCAAATGTACCGATACTATAATCAAAATATCTTAAATTAGATAAAAATCCATCAAAGCCTCCTTCTGGGTTAATATATACATTATCATAATTTTGTCTGATTATATTATATAATTTAATACGTTGATGCAAAGAACCATTAATAAAAATATCTACTATATTTTGTGTACTACATCTAATAATTAAATTTACCCACTTTTTAATAGGAAATTTTTCAACAATTATTTTTTGATTAAAATAATTTAATTTACTAATCGGATCAGTAAATGGAAATATATCTAATAATATTATTAAATTCATTGTTATTAAATTCGGTATATTTTCATTAAAAGTATCTTTTAAAACTCTATCGTTAGATTGTAAATATACACCAGGACCATTACTGTTACTAAATGTTTGGGGTGTACTTGTTCGTGTATCAACGCCCATAGATGTGGGGACTGAATTACTTCCTTTTATAAAAACTGGGTTAAAAGAATTAACGGTACTAGTTTGATTATATGTAGGATCGTCTATATATATCCATGTGCTCCAAGTCATTTCTATCCCGTTATTTTGGTCTCGACTTCTAAATATAGGTATAGAATCCGATTCTCTTACATCTTGATTTATTACTTTTAATGTTTTAGCATCTTTCATACCGTGTAACAAATAAGGACTTCTACTAGGGGTTAATACTAAGTTCATTATCCAATATGAAAAATTAAATAACATAATTAAAGCTATTATAATTAATATTATAAATGAAAGTTTTGCTATAAAACTATTACTATTTAAAAATTCTTTACTATCTGCGAAAAATTTTTTTGATGATTCCATTTTAATATATATATAAAAATATAAATTATTTACATATTTATATATATTACTTATAACGTTTATATAGAAAAACCTCCTACTTTATCATTATATTCATATAATCCTACTTTTAATCTATATTTATTAAAGAAATCTCCTGAAAATGATGTATTTATTCCTTCTTTATAAATACTATATGCTTCTTGTGGATTTACCCCACCGTTATCATATCTAGCTCTTGTTATATAACCATTAAAATAATTTTGCGATAAATTACTACCAATATAAAGTGATGTATTTGGTCTAGGAACATAATAACCCGCTAAAATAAATGAATTTATAAGTTTACCTTCTAAATAAATATCCATTGTTCTATCTACTACACTTATTATTAAACAATTCCATTTTTGTAGTGGAATATTTTCTATAAAGTGAAAATTTACTAATGCGGATGTTGATGTTCCACTTTGTGTTAATATGCCTATTCCTAAATTATTATTATTTGGAGTCAAAAATGTAAAAAGTGTAGGAGCATAATCCCCTGACTCAAGACCAGTAAGAGTACCTATATATTTATTATATTGAAGATTTTGCGTATAATCATCTATAAAAAACCATATACTAAACATAAAATTTGAACCCATTACATTTGGAAAAGCTGAATTGGGGATAATAAGGCCCGTATAAAGCGAATCTGTTGCTAAAGAAAGCAAATTATTTTTATCGGCTGCTGTTGATGTTAATGTTAAAGAATATGATGTAGATGTTATAGATTTATTTGTATACGTATCTGTATCAGTAACCATTAATGTGGGAGAGGTACTGCCATCAGTTAAACCTTTTGATATATTATCCCAAATTATATTACTTCTGAGGAAAAAATGATTTATAATTAGGAATAGTAAAACTCCTACTATTGCGACAATGAAAATATTTTTTATTAAACCCATAATAGTTATATAATTATTGTAGATATTTTAATATAAAATAAATTATTATATTAAAATATTAATTCATTATTTTACCTATATAGTTTATTTTGTCTAAATCTAGAGGTTCACTAAAATATGTTATATTCTTGATTCCTCCTGCTATACCATCATTACTACCAACATAAATTTTAGAATATTCCATGAATGGTTGTATATTATTTTCTGTTGCTCTTAAAGTTCCGTCTATAAATATATCTACTATACTGGAACGATAATTTATAACTATATGCATCCATTTTTGATACTTAATATCATTTGTTTGATAAACAGTTCTTTCTAAGTTGCTAATATCAGTACATATAAATTTTAATTGTTGCTCTAAACCATTAAAAACTATTTTTGGTTTACTAGCATAGTCAAAAATAGTAGTATCTACTACATATGCTCGACCAGTATTTGTAGGTTGTGGATTTAAATATAAAAATAGACTCACACCATAATTATAATTAAAATTAAATCTTTGATTATTATTATTATTTACTTCTAAATCGAATGTAATATTGAAAGGTATGTCATGGTCTTTGAATTCATTACTAGACATGTCAAAAGTATTATAGTCTGTCTTAGATTTAAATAGTGAATATTTATATTCTTCTAATTTTTTTCTATATATTTCATGTTTTTGCACATTTTGATAAGTTCCTATTGTGCGTTTTTTATCAATAAATACTGGGCCTTTTAATAATAATTTACCATCATGAATACTTACATTTTGCATTATTATAGGTATTAAAAAATATAACATTATTATAATTATTTCTATTATAAATATTATCCACACTGTTGGTGTAGTTATTTTTATTTGGTGTTTTAAAACATCTATCATTATAATTATCAAACATGGTATAATAAATATAAATTCACCTACAATTCTTAATAATCTTTCTAGAAAATTTAAATTATTAGTTTTATTATTTAACAATCTATTTATTTGTGTTTCAAATAATTTATAAATTATTGTTGCAATCCATATAAAATTTAAAATTGTTAAAATTAAATTTAAAAAACTATGTAATTTACTAAATTTATTATAAATCCATAAAATAATACATATTAAAGTAATAATTAAAACTATACCTCCTGTTATATAACCCACTTTAGAAATCAAATTAGCTATGGGTAATCCCATATCGTTTTTTATTTTTTCTTCACTTGATGTAAATATATTTAAAAAACCATATCCTCCTTTTGATACATCTTTAGACCTATTATATAAAAATAAAAATGTTAAACTTAATATAAAATATACTACTAAAATTATCACTTGTAAATTTTTTTGTGAAAAAATTTTATTTATTATAGAATTAACCCATGATGAACCTCTTCTATTTGCAACGCCTTTAGTTACTCTTGAATAATTACTTTGTATAGTATTAATTTGATTTTTTATATTACTCAGATTTTTTATACTGAATGTTAAATAAATAAAAATTAATATTATTATTATTATTGTTCCAAAAACATATGGGCTATTAATTATTTTATTTACTGCTAATTGAAAAATATTATCTCCTTTGCCTATATTTTCATCCATAATTATAATCTATATATATTTAAATTATATATTATAATTATAAATTTTCCATTGCAGTTTTCTTTCCGTGACAATCTCTACATAAAGCTTCTAAATTTTCTATTGAATTTGACCCTCCATATTCTAATTTAACTACATGATCTACTTCGAACCATGCTGGTAATTGTATAGAACAATGCTTACAACGCCATCCTTGTTGTGATGCTACATATTTTTTCTTTGTTTCGCTTACTGAACGTTTAGTTTTTCCACCTTTTTGATTTCCTGACATTAGTACACGCCTTTGATTTGAAGTTAAATTTTGATAATTATTAAGACGATTATTATTTGGATCACTTAAATTTGTATTTTGTTGTTGTAAATTATCCAAGTTAGATTTTGTAAAATCAATAATTGGCATTAGTACATTTTGGGTATTTCTGTCAATAGGCATCATTTTAACATATTGATTTGCATTTTGACATATGTTTCTCATTTGATGTGGATTTTTTTTTAGCATTAAATAAGCACATAATCCGATAAAACCATAGAGTGCTATTTGATAATATTTTTTCCATTGTTTCATATATTGGAATAATTTTCCGTCTAAATATGTATTAATTATGAAGAAAAGTGTTACACCTATTATAAATAGTTCTAGTTTCATTATATATTCATGATATATTTTTAAGAGGTATTTTATCTTCTTCTATTTTTTGTTTTTCTATTTTTTGTTTTTCTGTTTTTCATATTATATTATTCTAATTATATTATTCTAATTATATTATTTTATTTACTATACATCAATAAAATCGCTACTATTATTAATACTAGTACAACTGCAAAAAATATGTACTTCTCTCTATTTTTTCTATCTTTCTTTTTTTTTATTGTTTTGGGGATATAGTGTTCATAATATTTTTTCATAGCGGCGGCGTAAGTTATTTCTTTCTTGCCTAAATACACATTAATTTTATTGTGTATAAAATGAATCCATTTAATAAATGATTCCCTAGAATCTAAATATGGCGTAACAGGATATCTATCTAAAAAATCACTAAAAACTTTGCCCATCTCTCCAACAGGTAAAAAAAGAGGAAGATTTTGAATAAAATCATAATATTTTCTTTTTGTTACACGATTAACGTTTTTTGGATAAGATATAGCAACACTATATAGAACAAACCAATAGTGTGGTCCCCATACTTCTGGATTTAATATCATTATAAGTAAATGATATAAAAACTCTTCTATAATTACTTATAACATATTTAATAAAAAATGGACGATAATTATAAAAATAATATTTTTTGTAATAATTGTGGTAAAAGTGGTCATCTGTTTCATCAATGTAAATTGCCGATAACGAGTATAGGAATATTAGCAATTCGAAAAGTAAATAATGATGTTGAAATATTATTAATTAGGAGAAAAAACAGTTTGGGATTTGTTGATTTTATGAGAGGAAAATATAATATTAATAATTTTAGATATATAGTAAATTTATTTAATAAAATGAGCTTTGATGAGAGAAATATGATTTTAAATGAAGATTTTGCATATTTATGGAAATATCTTTGGGGTACTAATATAAATAACCAATATAAAAATGAGGAAAAAACATCTCAAGAAAAATTAAATAGTTTAAAAGAAGGTATAATTATTGATAATAAATTAGTAAATATAGCTGTAATTATTGAAAATACTGATGAAGAATATTATGAACCTGAATGGGGTTTTCCAAAAGGTAGAAGAAATTATCAAGAAAAAGATATTTCTTGTGCAATTAGAGAATTTGAAGAAGAAACTGGATATTTAAAAAGTAATATAAATATAATATATAATTTATTTCCTATAGAAGAGATTTATACAGGTTCTAACTATAAATCTTACAAACATAAATATTATATTGCAATTATGAATGATAATAATAATCCTTTGAATAAATTTCAAGAAACAGAAATTAGTAAAATTAAATGGGTTAAATTAACAGATGCAATTAATTATATTCGACCATATAATATAGAAAAAATTAATATAATTGAAAAAATTATTCATATTAAAAATAATTATTCAATATATTTATAAATTATTATAATAAAATGTTTTTATTATAATAATATAATGAGTAATAATAGTAATAAAAGTATCGATAAACTATCAATGGGTTCTGAACTATCACTAGGAAGTGATTTAGATAAGTCTAAATCAAATACAACTAATAATAGCGAAACAGATATAGTAGAACAAGAAAAATTAAAAACAGGCAATGATTTAAAAAGTCTAGAAACTTTTGTAGAAGAACAACATGATAGCAAAGAAGAAGAAGAAGAAGGCGAGGAAGAAGGCGAGGAAGAAGGCGAGGAAGAAGGCGAGGAAGAAGGCGAGGAAGTTGACGTAGAAGAAGGCGAAGAAGAAGAAGGCGAGGAAGAAGGTGAGGAAGTTGATGTAGAAGAAGGCGAAGATGAAATAAATAAACTAGAAAATTTTGTAGAAAACCAACATAACAACGAAGAGGGCGAAGAAGCTGAAAGTGGAGAAGAAGGCGAGGAAGAAGGCGAGGAAGAAGGCGAAGAAGAAGGAGAGGAAGTTGATGTTGAAGAAGAAGGAGAGGAAGTTGATGTTGAAGAAGAAGGCGAGGAAGAAGGAGAGGAAGTTGATGTTGAAGAAGAAGGCGAAGATGAAATAAATAAACTAGAAAATTTTGTTGAAAACCAACATAATAATGAAGAAGGAGAAGAAGCTGAAAGTGAAGACGAAGAAGCTGAAAGTGAAGACGAAGAAGCTGAAAGTGATGATGAAGACGAAGAAGCTGAAAGTGAAGATGAAGGAGAAGAAGCTGAAAGTGAAGATGAAGGAGAAGAAGCTGAAAGTGAAGATGAAGGAGAAGAAGCTGAAAGCGAAGAAGCTGAAAGTGAAGAAGCTGAAAGCGAAGATGAAGGAGAAGAAGCTGAAATAGATAAAGATATATTTCCAGGAGTTAGAAAATTAAAATCAACAAAAATTCTACAAGATTTCAAGAGTGATTTATATAATCCAACTATTAAGAAAGAACAACTAAAGACAATACTTAATAGTCTTGATGAAAAATCATCAGATTTTTCAAAAAAATTTAATGTTTTTTTAAATAATGTAGAATTATTTAACTCTATGGATTTAAAAAGTAGTAATTATAAATATTTATATCCGTCTTTAGACGATGAAGATTTTACCCTAAAAATTACTGAGAGAAAAGAATTTAATGATTATAAAAATAATCAAGAAATTGTAGAAAATATTGAAGAATATGCAAATAAAATATGTAATGCTAAATTTGAACTATCTCCACATCAAATGTTAGTTAAAAATTTTTTATCATTTTATACACCATACAATAGTATACTACTATATCATGGCTTAGGTACAGGAAAGACTTGTAGTTCTATAGGTATAGCTGAAGAAACTCGTAAACATTTAAAACAATTAAATATAAATAAAAAAATAATTATTATTGCTTCTCCAAAAGTTCAAGATAACTTTCGACTACAATTATTTGATGAACGTAAATTAGAATTTATAAATGGTAAATGGAATATAGAAAATTGTGTAGGAAATACATTTTTAGATGAGCTTAATCTATCAACATTTGCAGAACTATCAAGAGTGACAATAATAAAACAAATAAATAATATTATAAATCAATACTATAGTTTTTATGGATATACTGAATTTGCAAATGAAATAATTAAAACTACTCAAGTAAAGAATACTACTCTCTCTGAAAATCGACAAAAACGATTGTCTATAAGACAATTACAAGATAAATTTAGTGATTCACTGATAATAATAGATGAAGTTCAAAATGTACGTTCTACTAGTGATGAACGAGAAAAAAATAAATTAATTACTGAACAATTAAACTATCTAGTTGATAATGTAGATAATATAAAACTGGTACTATTGTCAGCGACACCATTATATAATAGTTATCAAGAAATAGTTTGGTTAATTAATTTGTTGAACCGTAATGATAAACGTTCTAAAATAGAAATGAATGATGTTTTTGATGTAAATGGTGATTTTATTATTAATTCTAATGGAGAAGAAGTTGGAAAAAATTTATTAGTAAGAAAAGCGCGAGGTTATATTTCATTTGTTAAAGGAGATAATCCTTATACTTTTCCTTACAGAATTTATCCTCAAGATTTTGATAAAGATAAATCTATTAAGAATATACCTTACCCAAAGAGGCAATTAAATGATAAAAATATTATAGAACCATTACAACATTCAGATATATATATGAATAATATTGGAGATTATCAAAGCATTGCATACGACTATCTAATTTCATATATTAAAAATCGTAAAATAGATATATTTAATGATACTTCTCCAAGAAAAGAAGATAGATTTAAAAGTTTAGATAAATTTGGCTATACTTTATTACAAAAACCGATTGAAGCATTAAATATTATTTATCCAATAGAAGACCTAGAAAATGTAGTAAAAGAAGGAAATTATTCTATTGAACCGAGTGAATTGATAGGTAAAAATGGATTAAATAGACTAATGGCATATACACAAACTAATACACCTAACATCAGAAATGAATTTTATTTTAAAAATGAAAAATATGGTAATATTTTTTCATTAGAAAATATTGGTAATTATAGTAGTAAAATTAAGAATATTCTTGATAATATTATTAATTCTGAAGGAATTGTAATGATATATTCACAATATATTGATGGCGGAGCTATACCTCTTGCATTAGCACTAGAATCTCTTGGAATAACGAGACAAGGTAATACGAGTAATTTATTTAAAACAAAACCTAAAGAAGATATAGACTATAAAACTTTTAAATTTAAATCTCAACTTGATGAACCTAATCAATTTATTCCAGCAAAATATATAATGATAACTGGTGATAAAAGTATTTCTCCAAATGATTTACAAGAATTGAAATTTGCAACTGATGAACAAAATAAAGACGGTTCTCGTGTAAAAGTTATAATCATTACACAAGCAGCAGCAGAAGGATTGGACTTTAAATTTATAAGACAATTGCATATTTTAGACCCATGGTATAATATGAATAGAATTGAACAAATTATAGGTAGAGGAGTTAGACAGTGTAGTCATAAAAATCTACCATTAACAGATAGAAATGTACAAATATTTTTACACGGAACTTTACTTAAAAGTGAAAAAGAATCAGCCGATTTATATGTATATAGATTAGCCGAACAAAAAGCTATTCAAATTGGCAAAATTACTAGAATTTTAAAACAGATTAGTATAGATTGTATTTTAAATAGTAATCAACAAAATTTTAGAGAGAATATATTAAATAAAACATTAGATATAAAACTTTCTAATAAACAATATATTAAATATAATATAGGAGATAAACCATATACTGTTGCATGTGATTATATGGACGATTGTTATTATAAATGTATACCCGATGTTAAATTAGATGAAATAAAACAAAATTTAAGTACATATAGTAAAAAACATATAGAATTAAATTCTGAAAAAATTATATACTATATAAAAGAACTATATCGTGATAGATATTTTTACTACTATGATGAAATAGTAAATATTATAAATATTTACAAAGAGTATCCGAGAGAACAGATAGATTTTGCACTAAGAGAATTAACGCTTAATATTAATCAATTTATAACTGATAAATATGATAGAATAGGTAGACTAGTTAATATAGATGATTTATATATATATCAACCTATAGAGCTAAATTATAAAAAAGAGAGTATTTATAATAGAAGTACGCCTATAGATTTTAAGAATGATAAAATAGTTTATAATGTAGGTGAAAAATTTTATATAAATAAAGAAATTAAAAAAGATGAAGATATTAATAAAAAAATAGATGATAGAGTTTCTAAAAAAGATAAAGAAATAGTTTCTATAAAAAAAATATTAGAAGATAATGAAAAAAATGCCGAAAAATTATTAAAAAGTATCCAAGAAAATTACAATAAGGTGATAGAGGAACAAATATTACTAAGAGGCGAGACAGATTATTATAAATCATTAAGTGTTATTATTAAATTTTTAATAGACAATAAAGATTTTCCAAGAGAAACCCTATACAAGATTTCTATTGAACATATAATAGAAAGTTTAGATTTTAATGAAAATTTAATACTTTTAAATTATTTATTTAATATAGCAAGTAGCCGCATGAATGAAATTGAATATAAAATTTTTTCTTATTATAATGATAAAATTATAAAAGATAAAGTAACAGCATTACTTTTACAAAATAAAGGAGAATATATTTTTGTTGTTAGAGATAAAAGAGGTTTATGGATTACAGCAGAAAGTGAAGATATAAAAGATTTAGAATTAGAAATAAAAAAATTAAATATAGAATTACATAATTATAATACTATAGTAGGATATATAGGCAGTTTTAAAGGAGAATTTAATATTTTTAAAGTAAAACAACTCGATGTTAAAAGAAATAAAGGAGCTCGTTGTGATCAAACTGGAAAAAGTGATGCATTAAATATGTTAAATAAAATAGTTGGTAGTGAAACATATACTGCAGAAAATATGAAAAGATTTAATCAAAATTTAATCTGTATATTACAAGAAATATATTTACGATTATATGATTTAGAAAAAAAAAATAAAAAACGATGGTTTTTATTTCCAGGCGAAGCCGTATTAAATAATATTGAAAAACTTCATATTTAGAACTTCAAATTTAGAACTTTATATTTAGAACTATATTTAATAATTATATTATAGAATAAATATTAGTCTTATATTTATAATAAAAAATATTATAAATATAATATATATATATGAGTGATGCTATATTACAGAAATATCTTGAAAACCCTACCGATTGTGAACCTTCAACAAATGAAGATATTGAAAAAATAAAACAAGCTTTACTTCAATTAGCACAAATGAAATCAAAAAATCATAAATGTAAAGAAACTCTAAAAAACTCTAATAGCATGTTAACTAAAGCTTTTAATACAGCAGAAATGAAGTTAATAGATGAACATATAATAAATCCGGGTAGTTCAACTGGTGTGACGACCGGTAAAACGGCAGCAGGCATCCAAACCACCAGCGCTCCCGGTGGCGACACATCCGTCCCACCTGGCGCCGCACCCGTCCTACCTGGCGCCGCACGCACGCTCGCGAATGCCACCGACCTCGCGGCGGCGGTCATCGCACCGTCTGGCGCCGCACCCGCCCCACCGTCCCGCCGTCCCGCCGCCACCGGGAGCGCTGGAAAAGATAGTTCAGCTAGTGATGAGCCAGATGAGGAAAAAATTCAACAAATGCACGCTGAAAATGCAGTAGTAGACTTAGAGTCTAGAATAGATAAAGCTGGAATACCCGAAAGTATAAAAGAGAATAAACCAATAAATGCGTTCCTGGTAACAATTATTGACATGTATGGACATAAAGGTGATGATGATGGTAAATTATTAAATGATTTCTATATAAAGTTAGCAAAACATTATGGTTCTGGTTATGATAAAAATAATGTATTAAAAGAAATATTTAAATATATTGTGGCTAATGAAACAGGGGCAATCTCCTGGCTGGTAAATTTGGATTCATTAATCGAAGCTTTAGCAGGAGGGAGCAATGACAATAAAGAAACTGGTTTATCAAAATTAGTATTTGATAATTTAAAGAAACTTATAACTGGCTCTAAAGGCGCAGCTGGAAGAGGGGTGTTTTCATCCACCAAAATACTAAATAAAGATACTCGAAAACAACTATTTTATTTAATAGTTGCTGACTATTTTATTGGCAATGAAAGTAAATTTACAGAAGTTTATAATAATGTTATGAAGTTATTAGAAAAATATACTAATAGAACTGAAACCGATACATATAAAGGCGAGGTGCTACCTATCAAAGAAAAACCAAATTTAGATGAAATGTTTAAATTACCTGACAATAAAGATGATAAATTAAAATTAAAGGTAATTTATGATTATCTAGAGGATAAAGTTTATTCCTTACAAGTAAATTTTGACAATGGCTTGAATATTTTCGAAAACATGTTTACGATTGTAGAAAACAAAGTTGATAGAAAAAAATTAGCCGATAATGTAATTGATAACTATGACAAAAGTATTAAAACATTTTTTGATTATTTAAAGAATAATTTCTCTAAAAATTATCCTAAACCTATAAAAAAAAATATATTTTCTTTAGCATATTTAGTAGAATATATAGTTAGTTCTAACGAAAATGTGAAATTATCAGAAAATAATCCTGTAACATCTATGAAAGCTGATTTATCATTTTTTGCAAATACTTTTGGAAAGTATACAAAAGAAACATTAATTACTGACTTGGCGGCGGCGGAGCAGGCGGAGCAGGCGGCGGCGGAGCAGGCGGCGGCGGCGGAGACGGCGGCGGCGCAAGGGAAGCAGCGAAAGAAGGGAGTGTTGGCGGCGGCGGGGGCGGCGGAGGCGGCGGCGACGACTGCGCTCAAAGGAGCGATAACACAAGCCTCCAAAGGGGATCCGGCGAAAGGCGTTACGCGACTCGAACAGGCAATCACTGATAATAGTTTGGCGACAGATATAACCAAGGCAGCGGCGAATGAAGCATTATTGGGTTTAAAAAAACAGGCGGCGATCAACGCTGCGTCGGATGCGGATGAAAAGAAGGCGACAGAGACCGCGGCGGCGGCGGCGGCGGCGGCGGCGGCGGCGAAGAAGGCGGATGCTGACAAGCCGAATGCTGACAAGCCGAATGCTGACAAGCCGAATGCTGATGACAAGCCGAATGCTGGCAAGCCGAAAAAGGTCGTCAGTCCCGAGATAGAGGCAGCACGAATAGTTGCATTTAACACAGCATTAATAACATTTATAGATAATTCAGAAACTAAAATTGATAAAAAAGTTAGAAACCCATTTTTATACGACTCAAAAAAAAAAAATTTCTTTAAGAAAGACAGTGATCATAAAAACAATCAAAAGTCTCCCCGGGAAATGCCCGCGTTGGACGAACACGTTGATAGTATTAAGCTTAACTATAGTATTATGCCAAGTTCTAAATCAAGAAAAGCATTTAACATTGAAAATATGAGATTTTTTGTTTACAGTCCAAAACCAAAAGAGATTAGTGCAATGACCAAATCGTATGAAAATGAACCCGCGGCTGCAGCGTTTAAAGAAACTGCACAAACGATGGAGTTAGATGATTTTTTTAAAAATAATAAACAAAAAATAATAGATTCAATAGTTCATTATTTAAAATATAAATTTGAAGGATATATAGAAATCGGGGCGGCGGACGACGACACGGCGGCAAAGTTGCGACAATTGAAAGAATCTGTTAATGCTGAATTAAATAAATTACTTGAATTTATTAAAAAAACAATACTAGGACAAATAGGTGGTTCTAAAAGTAGAAAAAAAATAAAGAAAAATACAAACAAAAATAATACAAAGAAACATAAAAAAATGAGATATAAAAAATCCACGAAAAAGCATAGAAAATCTAAAAACAAAAAATATACAAAGAGAAACAAAAAATATCTATCTGTTAAACAATCTATAAAAAAATCTAATTATAGAAAAAAAATAAAATTTACTAGAAAATATAAATAAAACTACTAATTGATATAGTAAAAAAATAATATAGTTATAGATATTATTTTTTTATAAAATTGGATATAACCAACAAGATAAATATATTATTATAAAAAATATTAACATAATAGTTCTAGTCATGATATATGGCCAATAAGGTAAATATAATATAATTAATATAGATATTATAAAAATTATTAAATTTTTAATATTAAATTCTAAAAAATATCTGATGTCATTTTTGTAATATTTTTCATTATTTTTAGAAAATGTTACTGTTTTTTGTTTTTTATAAGAATTATTCTTTTGAATACAACTTTTCTTTTTAATATTTTTACTATATTTAAATATTTTATTATAAAATATAGGAACTAATAATAATAAATGAAAAAAAATACTATAAAATTTTGTTATAAAGGTTAATTCTATAAAAAATACAGTTTCAATGATGCCTATAATACATATACAAATCATAGAAATAGAAAATGTATTATGACTTTGAGGAAAAATATACCATAAAATAAAAAGAATAGGAATTAAAAACCATGAAATTTGATTTTTTAAAGATGAATCATGATCTTTTTTAGGTATAAAAAATTTTATTAAATTTATTATATTATTTATTATATTATTTATTATAGAGTTCATATTATTATATATTTAGAAATAAATATATAATTTTTGTAAAAAAAATAATTAAAATTGAAAACTTTATAAACAAAATAAATAAAGAATATACATATATATATTAGTATGAGCAATAAGGAAAAAAATTTAAGTGTCTTTACAAAAATGCTAATAAATGAAAAAGTACCATTAGAATTTAAATATGTTAATAAATTATTAACTGATAACCTATTTGAATATTTAAAAAAGAAATTTGAAGGTAAGTGTTGTGAATCTGGTTATATAAAGCCAGATTCTATTAAAATTGTAAATTATTCTAGTGGTATTGTAAAAAATAATTTAATTGTATTTGAAGTAGTATTTGAGTGCTTAGTTTGCTATTTAGTAGAAGGCATGGAAATAAATTGTATAGCTAAAAATATTACAAAAGCTGGTATTCGTTGTGAAATAGATATGGAAAAAACGCCAGCAATTATATTTGTTGCAAGAGATCATCATTACACAAATAAAATGTTTTCAGAAGTTCAAGAGGGTAGTAGTATAATTGTTAAAATTATTGGACAAAGATATGAATTGAATGATATTAACATTAGTGCAATTGCAGAATTAGTAAAAGTAATTAAAACTAGTAAAAAAATACAAATAGAAGATAATATACATTCTGAAGAAAGTGTAGATATTAAACAACCACAGATTAAAATTAATGAAGAAGAAAAATCTGTATCCCAAGTAGAAGCTGAAACATCTAAGGTCGAAGAAAAATCTACAGAAAGTAATCAACAAAGAGTATCTGACCAAAATTTAATTTCATCAAATGTAAATGAAAATCCTGAAAAAGAACAAATTTCAGATATTATAGATGAAACAGATGAAAAAGATGCAATAGATGAAAAAGATGCAATAGATGAAAAAGATGCAACAGATGCAATAGATGAAAAAGATGCAACAGATGCAATAGATGCAACAGATGCAATAGATGAAAAAGATGCAACAGATGAAACAGTAGCAATAGACGAACTAGAAAAGTTAGAAAAAGAGAGTGAAGTTTTAAATAAAGAATTAGTTATTGTAGAAGATGATAAACCGCAAAAACGTAAACGAGGTAGACCAAAAAAAATCAAGTAAAAAAATAATTTATATATAAAACAATAATTTATATATAAAACAATATAAACTATTGTTTTATATATAAATTATTATGAATATTATTGAAGTTAAAAAAAATATAAATAATAATTTAAATGAAGAAGAAATTCTATTCAAAACAAATAGACTTAATAAAATAAAAATGAGAATAGAAAACATGGATAAAGGTAATCATATAAGTGCATTGTACATGATTACAAAAAACAAATCAGTAAAATATAGCGAAAATATAAATGGGACGTTTATTAATTTATCAGATTTAGATAATAATATGTTATTTAAAATAGAAGATTTTATTGAATATATAGAAATACAAAAATATGAAATAGAAGATATTGAAAAAAAACGTGAACAAATAGAAAATATTTATTTTAAACAAAATAAAGAATAAATTATATATATATACAACATGAACTATTTTAATAGTTTACCAGATAATTTTACACTAGAAACATTTGATGATAAAATGTTATTAAAATCTAATTTTATAGATTTTAATAATCGTATTGAAAATAATTTCTTAAAAAATCCTCTAAAGTTAGAAAGTAATATAGTAAAAGCAAAAAAAAATAAAAGAAATTTAAATGAACAAGAAATTTTTTTCTATCCGCGAGAAAAAGATTCATTGTTTTGGTGTTATTATATTAGTAAAAATGGATTAAATGAGTATATAATTAATAAGAGAAAAAGTTTTTCTATAGAACATGATTTTAAAATTGGAGTAGTAGAAAAAATTCAAAATATGAAGGATGAATTAAAAATGCATAAAATAAAAAAACTAGTTATAGAAGATGAATTAGTTAATAGTAATAAGATGGGAATTACTACATTAAAATTATTTATGTATCTCGATAAAAAGAATATTTTAATTATTAAAAATAATAGTTATTTTAAAGTAATCTATGATTACGATAATACAGATATAGATATAAAAAATTATTATATTATTTTTTCTAATAATGATGGTTTTTATATAAATAAATCTATTACTAATAATGAGTTAAAAGATATAATAGCAAATAGTTTTTTATTAGAAAATTATGATAAACCGCTAAAATCTATTTCGAGTTATAAATTATATGAAATTCAAAAAATTGCACAATTGTTAAAGATAAATATATTCTCATCTTCTGGAAAAAATAAAACTAAACAACTTTTATATACTGAAATTTTAGAAAAAATTATATAATTATATAATAATATATTAATATGAATAATGATAATATTGTTAATTTAATTTTAATAGTAGCATTAATAATATATTTTACTGGTTATTTTGAATTGCGTTATTTTTTTATTTTACCTACAATAAAAGTATATCCTGACAATGATAAAGAAATACTTATTGTAAACGATTTTGTTAGTGAAAATAATAAATATTATTTAGAGCTTTTTAAACAAACTGATGAAACTGTTGTTAGTGCATTTGAAAAAGTTGTAGATTTATCCAGAGAAAAGATGAATAAGTATGTCCTCTCTCATCATTTAATGTTTACTACTTTATTAATAAAGACAATAATAAACAGAGTTAGACCCAAACAGGTAAATACTAATTTAAATATACAAGAAAGTTTTACAGCAAATACTCCTGCATATCCGTCAGGACATTGTATTCAAGCGTATTATTTGGCAAAAAAACTTGTAGAAATATACCCTGAAAAAAATGAAATGTTATTTAAATTAGCAGAAGATTGTGCTATGGCTAGAGTATATGCTGGACTTCATTATCCGAGTGATAATGAATTTGGTAAATATATTGCATTAAATATTTTATAAATAAATTGATATATTATCTATATAAATATAATAAATATATATAATATATGTCTACAAAAAAAGAAGAAGATCCAAATGTTAAACTGGATGCTTTGATAAAAACTTATATGGAACATTTATCAACTTACAGTGAAAATATCAATCCTGAGTTAGAAGTTAAATTTGGTACAAAAGGTATAAAATCAATAAATAAAAGTAATTTTAATAATGTAATAAAATCATTATTAAATTTTGGTTTCACTCAGACATCAGAAGAACAATATTTATTAAGAACTAGTTTAGAATTTAATGATAAAAAACTAGAACAAGATAATAAAAATATTAGATTTGAAATTAATGGATTAAAAAATATACAGAATTATTGCATAACAAATCAAATACCAGAACAACTTGATGGTAATCATCAATTTATAGAAAAACAATTGTTTACTTATGGTGGTGATACATATTTTCCTATAGATTTTCCTGATTATAATTTTCGCGTTACATACAATATTGAAAATAAAATAAATAGTACATCTGACTCTATGCAAAAAATTATTCAAAATTGGAAAACTTACAAAAAAAATTTTAGATATTTAAAAAGATATAGATATAGTCATCGAGACTTACCATTTGGAATAGATTTGTCTATAGTTAAAAGTACTATAAAAAAATATGGTAAACTTCAATCTACATATACTCTGAGAGAATCAGATATATTTAATAATATTGAAACGTATGAAATTGAAATAGAGTTATTAAATAGTGAAATCGGAATAGCTAAAAAATTTACCGAAGATAAAAAAATACTACAGATGTTAAAAAAAACAATAAAATATATATTGATAGGAATTCAAGACAGTTACTATCCAGTAGGTTTTAAAGAACAAACTAATGTTCGAAACGAATATTATTTACTAATTAATAAACATGATTATAAAATCAAGCCGGTTTTACCATTAGATTTTATAGGACCTTCCTCTGTTACATTACAGATAGAAAATTTACAGAATACTCAAGAACAAGAAATTTTAAATTATAATGTACCTAATATTAGAAGTAACTATACTGTTACGGATAAAGCAGATGGTAGTAGAAAATTACTTTTTATAAACAGTAAGGGAATGATATATTTTATAAATACAAGTATGAATATTGAGTTTACGGGGAGTTTAACTAATAATGAAGAAATATTTAATAGTATATTAGATGGTGAACATATTACTAATGATAAATCTGGTAAATTTATAAATCTTTATATGGCATTTGATGTTTATTTTATAAATAAAAAAAATGTTACAGGATTCCCTTTTATTAAAACTGAAGATATAGTAGATGTAGTAGATAAAGAAGATGCGGATTCAGGAGAAAAAGCCACAAAAAAACCTGAAATTTTATATAGATTATCACTATTAAATAGTTTAATTGTATCTTTAAGAATAAAATCAATTGTTGGAGAAAAAGCACCGTTTATACAAATCGATAGAAAAAAATTTTATTCGGGTAATGTTTTCAGCGGTAGTAATACGATTTTAACAAATATTGAAAATGGTCTATACAAATATAATACTGATGGTCTCATATTTACTCCTTCTAATAAAGGTGTAGCTAATGATAAAATTGGATTTGCTGCTCCTAATTTTAAAACTACATGGAATGCTAGTTTTAAATGGAAACCGCCTATTTATAATACCATAGATTTCTTAATATCAATTAAAACCGATAAGACAGGTCAATATTATACTGGTAATAAGTTTAGTAATGGAATTAATATGAGCTCTATATCTCAGATACAAAAGTTTCATACATTAATTTTACGAGTTGGATTTGATGAAAAAAAACATGGGTATATTAATCCATGTCAAAATATAATAGATGACCGTTTACCAAAACAAGAAGTTATTAGTGGAAAGAATGACTATAAACCTGTACAATTTTATCCGACTAATCCAGTAGATAATAATGCGGGTATTTGTAATATAGAATTAAGACCTAATTCTTTAGGAGAATTAAAAATGTTTACTCTAGATAATGAAGAAATAGAAGATAATAGTATTGTAGAATTTAAATATGATAGTAATATGGAAGAGGGATGGAGATGGATTCCATTAAGAGTTAGATATGATAAAACTAATGAATTAAGAAGTGGCTTAAATAATTTTGGTAATGCATATAATACTGCTAATAATGTTTGGTACAGTATTCATTATCCGGTTACAAATGAAATGATTTCTTCAGGTAAAGATATAAATCTACCTGTTATGGATAATGATATATATTATAATAAAAGTAATAAAATATCTCAAACCCGTTCTTTGCGTGATTTTCATAATTTATATATTAAACAAACATTGTTGAATAAATTATCGAATGAAGAAACAGTATTAATAGATTATGCAGTTGGTAAAGGCGGTGATATACCAAAATGGATTAATTCTAATATAAGATTTGCTCTTGGAATAGATATATCTCGTGATAATATAGATAATAGAATTGATGGGGCTTGTGCTCGATATTTAAATTACTGTAAAAAATTTACTCGACTACCAAGTGTTATGTTTTTAAATGGTGATAGTAGTGTAAATATTCGTTCGGGTAATGCATTTGTAAGTGATAAATCACGACAAATAATAAATGCTATATTTGGAAATGGTAGTAAAGATATAACTATGTTAGGAAAGGGTGTATATAAAAATTATGGAGTAGCGAATGAAGGATTCAATATTAGTTCTATTCAATTTGCTATACATTATATGTTTGAAAATAGAACTAAATTACATTCATTTATGAAAAATCTATGTGAATGTACAAAAATCAATGGTTATTTTGTTGGCACATGTTATGATGGTACAAGTGTATTTAATCTATTAAATAAAAAGGATAAAGGCGAATCTATAAATTTATATAAAAATGGCGAGAAAATCTGGGAAATAACGCGCCAATATACAAAAGATGAATTTCTAGATAATGAATCTAGTTTAGGATATGCTATTGATGTTTATCAAGAAACTATTAATAAGATTTTTAGAGAGTATCTAGTAAATTATAAATTTTTAAAACGTTTACTGGAAAATTATGGATTTGTTGAACTTAATTCTGATGAATTGCAAGAATTAGGTTTAAAAAGTTCAACTGGAATGTTTTCGGAAATGTTCTCATCAATGAAAACGGAAATATCAACCAATAAGAAAAAACATTATGGTAATTCTGAAAATATGAGTGAAGAAGAAAAAACAATATCATTTCTTAATAGATATTTTATATTCAAAAAAAATAGAAACGTTGATGCTGATAAAATTAAAGATCAATATACTGAACCTCTTACAGATGTAGAAAAACAAATGGCTGAAGAAATTCTTGAATCACTAAAAAGTTAAAATAATAAAAAAATTATTTTAAATATAATTAAATATAATTAAATATTTTTAAAATAATCTAAATATAATAAGTAAATTATAATAATGAATATTTTTTTAATTCCAAAAATATGTAATCAAATAAGTATTGAAAATATTGATATACAAATAAAATCGAGTATAAATAATAATAATAATAATATAATTATATCAAAAACTCTATATAAATATTTAACAGACATAAAAAATCAAATAAATAAATATATTGATTTATGGGATATATATAAAAAATATACAAATCCATATGAATACATTCATACTATTGTTCCTGATAAAAAAAGTAGTATATCTAAATATAAACCATTATCTAGATCATTCTACAAATTTATAGAAATATGTAAAACATTTGAATTATTACCTGATATAACAGAATCGTTAAGTTCATTTCATCTTGCTGAAGGTCCTGGAGGATTTATAGAAGCAATTATTCATTTACATGATAATCCTAATAATAAATATATTGGTATGACATTATTATCAATCGAGTCTGATATTCCTGGATGGAAAAAGAGTAATGAATTTTTAAAAAAACATAAAAATTTATATATAGAAAATGGACCAAAAAAAAATGGTGATTTATTTGAAGTAGATAATTTAAAATATTGTTATGAAAAATATAAAAATAGTTTTGATATAGTTACTGGTGATGGAGGATTTGATTTCTCTATTAATTTTGATAATCAAGAACAGCAAAGTTGTCGTCTTATTTTTTCTCAAATTTTATATGCACTTTCTATACAAAAAACCAATGGTTCATTTGTAGTAAAATTTTTTGATACTTTTACTAAGGCATCTATAGATTTATTATATTTATTATCTACATATTATTCAACAGTTAGCATTATCAAACCAAATACTAGTAGAATGGCTAACTCAGAAAAATATATAGTTTGTGAAGGTTATTTAAACAATGATTATTCTGTAATAGAATATTTGATAGACAATTATGATAAAATTATAGATAAGGATAATAATATTTTAGGTTTTTTAAATATTAATCCGCCCTACTATTTTATTAATAAAATAGAAGATTATAATGCAATTTTGGGACAACAACAAATAGAAAATATAAATGCTACTATAAATAAAATAATAAATAAGGAAACATATGAAAATAACATAAAAGATTTAGTTAATATAAATATTAATAAGTGTATAACTTGGTGCAATAAATATGATATTCAAATATCTCCAGTATTTTTATAAGATATAGATACTTAATTTACATTTGTGCAAATATTTTTAGTTTGTCTAAATTTAGATTTTGTTTTTGGTTTGCATATAATATAATTTGGATCTTTAATTTCTATATTATTACAACATATAGAATTATTTAGTATATTAATACTATTTTCATTATAATTTTGTCCATATTGTCTTCTATAATCAGTAATACTAGTTGTTCCATTATTAATAGTATGTTTATTAGTTGTAAAACTTGAATCTATATTATTACTACATTCATTACCATTATTTTTTATACTAGTTTGAGATTTATGGCATAAATTTCTGGTATATGTTTGACCTTTTCTATATCTAAAAGCTGCCATACTTGGTGAATATTGCTGACTCATGTTAGTTTGTGCTGGTTTAATTATCTTGTCTTCCTTATTGCAACTAAGAGTCTTCCATAAATATGGGTCAGTATCTTGATAACTAAATGTCTCTGTACATTTTTCATTATTAGGAAATATTTTATTTTTAATTACTAAAGTTTCTTCTATATTACATAGACAATCAGTTTTTTCATTTGTTACTATAGTTTTTCCTGGCATATTAATTATATTCATATCGATAATATCCCTTTTAATACTAGCAGAATGTTGTCGTCGATAATGTTTTATAGGATTTTTCTGAGAAGAAATCTTATATCTAGTAAATTTAGGATTACCATTATCGTCTGTAAGGTCTAATTCTATAGTAGAATAAATACTTCTGTTTGGAGTAATATTTGTTGGAGGTGGTTGAATACTTGCTACTATTGTATTATTAGATACTCTTGTGTTTGTTTTATTATATAAACTACTTTGTCTATTTTGGTATGTAAATATCATAAATATATATTATAAGATTATAATTATAAATTTATAATATATGTGAGTTAAAAAATTTATTATCTCCTTCTACATAAAATAGCTCTTCTTGAGAGATTTAGATAATCATTT
>MDTG01137090.1_pt1 | contig 24466 bp, 24 predicted proteins | sample 811421 | NCBI WGS metagenome assembly MDTG01 (sample SAMN05326645, study PRJNA326480) | marine metagenome | isolation source: seawater | place: Pacific Ocean: South East | collected 2011 | reverse complement strand
GCACCAGAACTATTTTTGATGCAGAAAAGGGTAAAAAGTTAACGAAAAAGCGGAATGTATATGCAATACCTGAGCATTTTGAGTTAAGTTTTTACCCTTTTATGCGCAAAAAGAGACTGGTGCGGAATGTCGGATTTATTTCAATCACTCATTAAGGAGACTAAACCCCCATGAAAGATTTCATTCTATTCCGCCATATGCTTACTCCGGTATTGCTTCAAATTCTATTCTGGCTGGCTGTTGTGGCTTGTATTTACACAGGGATCTATGACATTGCTCATAGCGAGATTTACCGCGGTATCGAGATTTTACTGATTGGCCCTATTCTTGCCCGCATTGCCAGTGAAATTCTGATCCTGTTCTTCCGCATCAATGCGACATTGACAGAAATTTGCCATAACACCCACCGCTATTCTGCCAATAAGGACTAAATCATGGATTTCAACATCATGTCTTATCTATCCGGGCCGATGCAGACCATGGCCCTAGTCATCGTTGCTATCAATGCCATTTTGCACCTGATCTTCGCCGGCGCTGTAGCCAAAGATGCCGGCCAATTCAGCAAAGTGGGTGGCAAAACCTACTTAGTCTCCGGCATCACCTGGGCCTTTGCTACCCTAGTTGGGGGCGTATTCGTAGCGGTAGTGTATTGGGTACTACATCATGTGAATTTTGCCCGCTTACAAAGCTAGAGGCTGATTGGCCCAATAGTGGCCCAATTTTCCCAGAATATCGACCTATCTTTTGACGTCAACAGATCGCCAAAAATGACTCATGTGGGTTTAAAAACTCACCACAATACGGTACAATGGCGCGTTTTTAACAATTAATCTTTCTCGAACTGATTGATTTACAAAGAGACTTTTACCAGGCCTCTGGTGCTAGAAGTCTCCTTCTAAGTCAACATCATGGGTCGAGATACAATCCTGGAGGTGGGGTATGGAAGAATTAGCATACACCGAAGAGCAATATACACAGGAACTTTCTCCCGTTGTTGAGACAGTGGGTGAAAACCCTGTCAGTATTTCACTGGTTAATTACAATGCTGAGCAAATCACCGAGCGGGTAAATATCACCGCGGCTGAGAGTCAGACCTATCTTAGTGATGATTCATTTACCTGGATCCACGTGCAAGGTATGCCCAAACCTTCCGAGATGCGGGAGTTTGGGGAATTATTTCATCTCCACCCCATGGCCTTAGAGGATGTCATCAATGTGGGTGAGCGACCAAAGACTGAGGTGTTTGATAATCAGATGCTGGTCATTCTAGGCTTGATGAACAAAAAAGGCTCCACCATTCTCAATGAGCCACTGAGCTTTTTCCTCGGCGAGAATTTTTTGATTTCATTCCATAATGGTGAGAGAGATCCCTTCCGCGCCGTACGCCGGCGTCTACACCATCCCGATGCGCCCTTACGACAGCGCAAATTAGACTATCTGCTCTATGTGCTTATCGATGTGACAACGGATTTGTGTTTTCCGCTGTTGGACGAGTTCGACGAAGAGATTGAGCAAGTGGAGCAGCAATTATTCGGTCCTGAAGGTGTGGATACTTTCATGACCCTCTACACCATTAAACGGGAATTATTGGTCCTGCGCCTAAAATTACGTCCGCAACGGGAAGCGATCCGCCTACTGATGCGAGACGATAACCGCATGCTTGAGGATGAAACCAAAGTCTACATGCGTGACTGTTATGACCATGTCATGCGTTTTATCGATATGCTAGATATTTACCGGGATATGACCACGAACATGTTGGATGTGCATTTATCCCTAGTCAACAAAAAAACCTTCATTTCCAACGAAGTACAGCGTAAAGCCACAGTCTGGGCGATGTTATTCGCGCCATTAACCTTCATTACTGGTATTTATGGGATGAACTTCCTCAATATGCCAGAAACCAAGCTGCAATATGGTTTCTTTATCTGTATCGGTGCTATGGTAGGTCTGGGTGTCTTTTTGAGTATTTTCTTCAAGCGTAAGAACTGGTTATAAAACAATAACCCACAATGGCTTATCGAGCATCTAACACCATTAATTGAAACGCCCTCTGATGAGTTTATCGCTGTGGACGCTGAGGCAATTATATCGAAAGCGCGCTCACGCCTCCAACACATTCAAATGCCGGCCGACGGCGATAAAAGATCCCAACAGACCGAGTAAACCACCAATTGCCAACAATAAGAGTATGGACCCTATCTCTATGCCGGTTAAATGAAACTGGCTATTGTAGAGTTGTGCCAATTGATTCACTGGGCCACTGAGCCAGAATAAAATCATACTCACGACAAGCCAGGCGAAGATCCCGCCGAATAAGCCCATGAAGAAGCCTGAATACAAAAATGGCCGACGCACAAAACTATTGGTCGCACCGACGAGTTTGATGACACTAATTTCGTCTTTGTGGTTCTCCGTTGCCAAGCGGATAGTATTGCCCACCACTAATAACACACCAATGCCGAGTAAAATGCCCAACGCCCAGACGAAATGACTTACTAAGTCTAATAACGCATACAAGCGTTTCACCCATTGCATGTCTAATTGGGCTAAATCCACATTAGCGCCGTTTTGGAGTTTGGCTAATAGTGATTCCATCGCTTCAGGGGTTTGTGCCCCGAGGGTGGGTTTAACCACCAGTACTGGCGGTAATGGGTTGTCCGGCAGCGCTTTCAGCAAATCATTAAAGCCCGCATTCTCTTCAAACTGCTGCAAACCTTGTTCCGGTGATACATAGGTCACATCAGCAATATCGCTGTTATTCTTCAACTGCGTGACAAAAGCTTGTACTTGTTCGGGGGAAGTGGACTTCTTCAGGTACAAAGAAATCTGCGTGCTGTTACTCCAACCATCACCGATGGATTGGACATTCTGTAACAAGATAAACAACAACATCGGCAATGCCAACGACACACCGATAACTGCAATCGTCATAATACTGGCAAAGGGTTTACGGCTCATGCGCCCAATACTCAAAACACAGGATTGCAAATGCCGACTAGCCCAGAGAGAAAACCAGTGATGATAAATTTGTTGGTTGCGTTGCGGTTGCTCCCGACCCGGTGTACTGGGTTCACGGGGCATGGAACGGTTTTGCGCCATAGTATTACTCGTCATCGGCAAACCTCACCCCAGCACTGACCAAGCGCCCTTTATGCAATGTCAAAATCCGGTGGTGCATGCGACCAATCAAGGCCAAATCATGGGTTGCAATCAGCACACTCACCCCTACTTGATTAAATTGTTCAAACAAACTCATGATCTCTGCGGATAACCCTGGATCTAAATTCCCCGTCGGCTCATCCGCCACTAATAACGGCGGCTTGTTCACAACCGCCCGGGCAATACCCACTCGCTGCTGCTCACCACCGGAGAGATGAAATGGAAATTCTTTTTCTTTGCGCAACAATCCCACTTTATCCAACGCGGCCCGCACACGACGGCCAATTTCCTGAGGTCGATAACCTGCAATAACCAAGGGTAACGCCACATTGTCATAGACGGTACAATCATTCAACAAACGGGGATTTTGGAAAATAATACCGACGTGGCGACGCAGGTAAGGAATACGGCGGCTGGGGGCTTTGCCCAAACTTTGGCCGTCCACAATAATCTTGCCTTTGCTGGGTCTCTCAATCAGAGCGACCAAATTCAACAATGTACTTTTGCCGGCACCGGAATGGCCCGTCAAAAAGGCCATCTCGCCCTTGGCTAAATGAAAACTGACGTTAGACAGCGCATCATAGCCATTGCCGTAGGATTTGCTGACAGCTTCGAAGCGGATCATGGTGTTTCCTCAGAGTATGAGGATTGATTTTAGCACAGTCATGAACCTTGTGGCGATAATAAAATAAAACGGCCCCAGATGGGGCCGTTTTAAAAGATTTACGGTTACTGATTTATTTTACAGTGAACGTCAAAGTGTGGGCTTGGACGCTATAATCGCCGATATTGCCCGCAGGATCCATAACTGGAACATACGACAAATTACGACACTCGTCATCACCAGATACTGGACCTGGATTAGAACCCCAGTTAAAAGCAAATGTACAATTCACATCTTTGCCATTTTTAACATAACTGATCGTGTAATTTCCAACTCTTGGAGTAGCTTTAGAAAAAACATCCCCCACGGCTTCATGCCCTTTACGTAATACTAAAGTCTTTGCACCCGTAATGTCATTGCCACCTTGGTATTTACTACCTTTGAGAGCAGCACCTGATTTGACCATAATAGGTCTTTCAGAAGTGGGCGCATTCTTAATATAGATATACATATTATTGTTGTCCAGCTCGGGCTCACCTGCAACACTAGCTGCAGAAAATGCTAACGAGGCAATACCGAGGCCAACTATTACTTGTTTAATCATGATTATTTCTCCTTGAAATTACAATTGACGTTATGAATAACGCTCTGACAAGTATAGTCAAGGAGCATTAGATAACAAATGTGCTATGTTATATTTTGTTAACTGCTTGAATTTATGGAATAAAACAAATCGCCTGAAAACAAAAACGGCCCCAGAAGGGGCCGCTTCATGTCCGAATGAACAGTCTATTAAGTGATATTAAACGTCAGCGTTTGCGCTTCAACTTCGTAATCACCTATTTGTTTACGGGGATCTATTTTTGGAGTATAAACATTACGACATTCCGCATCGCCAGCAACCGGTGTTGGCTGCGATCCCCAAGTCATGGCAAATGTACAGCTGTATTCTTTACCATTCTTAAGGAAGCTAACCGTGTAATCACCTACACGAGGCACTCGCTTAGAGTACACATCACCAACGGCTTCTTGGCCCTTCGCTAAACGTTGCACAGTCGCACCATTGATGTCATTACCTTGTTGGTATTGACTCACACCGCGAGCACTACCAGGCGTTACCAAAATATCACGGGTAGAGGTAGATGCATTCTTGATATAGATATAAAGATTATTGTTGTCAGCTTCAGGCTCACCAGCGAAGCTCGCTGCCGAGAAGGCCAAAGACACAACTCCGAGACCAATTAATGCTTGCTTTATCATGATTAGTTCCTCCTTACAGGAATTGATTCATCGATCGGTTCCTAGACTACTGCGGGGACAACAACCATTGCAAGTTTATTTTGTGAGTTTTTATTAATTGTTTAAGGATCCTGAAACATTATGATGATTTATTCGACAATCTCGGTGAATAGGGCTTTTACGAACTCTTCCCCATCAAACGGTCGCAAGTCATCGATGGTTTCCCCCACACCAATATAACGAATCGGCGTCCCGAGCTTGTCAGCAATCGAGAAAACAATGCCGCCCTTGGCGGTACCGTCTAATTTCGTCAGGGTCAATCCAGTAACACCTACTGCTTCATTGAATTGTTGCGCTTGCACGAGGGCATTTTGACCAATACCCGCATCCAACACCAACATCACTTCATGAGGTGCCTCCGGGATCAACTTAGTCATTACTCGGCGGACTTTTTTGAGTTCTTCCATCAAATTGGTCTGAGTATGCAATCGACCAGCAGTATCAGCAATTAAAATATCAAAACCCCGGGCTTTGGCAGCTTCGACTGCATCATATATCACCGAGGCACTATCAGCTCCGGATTGCTGAGCAATGACCGGGATATTATTGCGCTCACCCCAAGTCTGTAATTGTTCAACTGCTGCGGCCCGAAAAGTATCACCCGCTGCTAGCATCACTTGTTTGCCTTGGGCCTGAAAAATCTTAGCCAACTTGCCGATAGTCGTGGTCTTGCCCGAACCATTAATGCCCACCATCAAAATAACATAGGGCTGGCCTGGTGTTGTTTCAGGGATCAGTGGCTTGGATACAGGTACAAGCATCTCTTGTAAATGGGTTTGTAATGCAGCAAATAGAGCATCGCCATCGCTTAGTTGCTTACGGGCGACTTTATCGGTTAACGCTTGGATGATTTTTTGCGTCGCTTCCACACCGGCATCGGCCAATAACAATTGTGTCTCTAACTCACCCATTAATGCATCATCAATGGTCTTCTTACCCAATACCACATTGGCAATACCGCTGGTGAAATTATTGCGGGTGCGGGTTAAGCCCGTGGTTAAGCGTTTGAATAGGCCCGGCTTTTTAGGTTTGGGCGACTGAGATGGTTCTGCGGCTGCGGGTGGTTCAGCAATAGGCTCCGACGTCGGTTTATCTTGATCCGGATGCATAGCTTCACTTGCACTGGGTTGCTCGGGTTGTTTTTTGGGGCGCATAAATCGACGTAACATGTAGCTGCCTTTTCTGCTAAAATGATTTGATTTTGGTTGATGAGTATACATCATATGAACAAACGATTGCGAATTTTTCTCGGCTTGCTTACCCTCAGCTTTAGCTCTTTAGGCTTGGCGAATAATACACCTCAAACCTTCACCCTACCCAATGGTCTTACCGTTGTGGTCAAACAAGACAAACGCGCGCCTGTCGTGATGTCCCAAGTTTGGTACCATGTTGGTTCCAGCGATGAGCCTAATGGCTTGACGGGCATTTCCCACATGCTCGAGCATATGATGTTCAAAGGCACCCCCAACAATCCAGGCAACACCTTCATGACCACTATTGCAGACAATGGCGGTCAACTCAATGCTATGACCACCCGCGACTTCACCGCCTATTACGAAGCCCTGGCCAAAGACAAATTGCCCTTGAGTTTTGAGCTTGAAGCAGACCGCATGGCAAATCTCAGCTTCGAGAATAATGATTTTGACAAAGAACGTAATGTGGTACGAGAAGAGCGTCGTTTGCGCACGGAAAATGTCCCCCGCTCCCTCACCTATGAACGCTTCCAGGCCAGCGCTTTCATCGCTAACCCCTACCATCACCCTGTGGTTGGCTGGCCCGACGATATTGAGAATTACACCAATAAAGACGTCGAGAACTGGTATCGTCAATGGTACACTCCTAACAATGCTACTGTTGTTGTGGTCGGTGATGTTGAACCCCAAACAGTTTATAAGCTCGCACAACAGTATTTTGGCAAAATTCCATCACGTCCATTACCCGAGACTAAACCTCACAAAGCTGTTGAACCCCTAGGCACACGTCGCGTCGCTGTGGAACGACCGGCGAAATTACCCTTCCTGCTGATAGGTTACAATGTACCATCATTAACAACCGCAAATGACCCATCTGAAGCCTACACCCTTGAAGTCATTAGTGGCATCTTGGATGGTGGTGACAGTGCTCGCCTGCAAAAAGAACTCGTGCGGGGCAAACAAGTGGCGACTGAAGCCGGTGTTGGCTATGACTTATATGCCCGTTACGATGATGTATTCTTGCTGGCTGGTACACCTAGCCAAGACCATAGTGTTAGTCAATTACAACAAGCCTTGCAAGAACAAATCAAACGCCTGCAAACTCAACCAGTGAGTGATGCAGAGCTTGAGCGGGTCAAAACCCAAGTGATTGCCAATAAGATTTATGCCCAAGACTCTATTCAAACCCAAGCACAACTGATTGGTACTGCTATGAGTGCTGGGATCGGTTTAGAGGAATTGGATAATTACGTGGCCAATATCCAAAAAGTCACCCCACAACAAATTCAACAAGTCGCCAAAACCTTCTTCACCCCAACACGTTTGACGATAGGTACTTTAGATCCCCTGCCTATTGGGGATAGCACAACGCCAACACGTACTACCCCACAACAAGGAGAGCACCATGGCCAATAAATTTTTGACATTTATTATCCTCTTTGGCCTCAGCCTCTCTGCTTGGGGCAAAGACGAACAAGTACTCCCAATACAACATTGGACACTTGCTAATGGTGCGCAAGTGTATTTTGTCGAGAGCCATGAATTACCGCTTGTGGATCTCAACCTTAGCTTTCGCGCCGGCTCTGCCTATGATGGTCGCCATCCCGGGATCGCTAGCTATACCGCACGCATGTTAGCCCAAGGCACAAAACATTTATCTGCTGATGATATTGCTGAGAAATTCGATAATGTTGGCGCTATTTACTCCCACAGTACCTCCCGTGACAGTGCAGATATCAGTCTGCGTAGCATGAGTGATGAAGCTTATTTTAACCCCGCCGTTGCTACATTTACTGATATCATTAACCACCCTAATTTCCCTAGCACCGCCGCCAACAGGGTGAAGCAACAACTGTTACAAGCCTTAAAATATCAACAACAACACCCCAGCACGGTAGCAACCTTGGCGTTTTATCATGATCTCTACCAAAATAATCCATACGGTCATAACCCCCTGGGGAATGCAAAACAAATCAAAAACATTAGCCCCCATGATTTAGCCCGTTTTTACAAACATCACTATAACGGCGCGAATACGGTGGTTGCCATCGTCGGTGATCTGTCGTTGGCCAAGGCGAAGACTTTGAGCCAGCAACTGGTGGGGCGCTTGCCCAAAGGCGAGCTCGCAAGCCTGCCACCATTGACGATGAAGACAACGGCATCATTACAGCAACACATTGAATTCCCCTCCACCCAAACCTCTGTACGCATTGGTAATATTGCCATCGCTCGCAGTTCGCCAGATTATATTCCGTTAACCGTGGGCAATCATATTCTTGGCGGCAATGTATTAACCTCGCGTTTGTTTGCTGCAGTACGGGAGCAGCGTGGTCTTACATACGATGTGGCAAGTCGTTTTTCGCCCATGCAAGAAAAAGGCCCCTTCATGGTGAGCATGCAAACCCGCAATGACAAAACCACTGAAGCAATTGCTGTCACCAAAGACCAGATTAAACAATTTGTGCAACAAGGCCCAACAGCGAAAGAATTACAAAGCGCCAAACAAAACATCATTGGAGGCTTTCCGTTGAGTTTTAGCAGTAATGCCTCCATTACTAATATGATTTCCGCCATTGGTTTTTATGAATTACCCTTGGATTATCTTGATACCTATCGCGGCAAAGTTGATGCCCTGAGCCAACAAGATATTACCCAGGCTTTTCAGCAACACATTGATCCGGATAAATTGCTAACCGTCACAGTTGGGGCGGCAGTTGCCAGTCAGTCAAACACAACGACCAATGGCTAACGGACAAGTTCGCATCATCGGCGGCAAATGGCGAGGACGCAAACTCGCCTTTGTGGATAACGTACAGCTGCGGCCCACCCCTGATAGGGTACGAGAAACCTTATTCAATTGGCTGGCACCCCATATCCGTGGCACGAACTGTTTAGACTTATTTGCCGGCAGTGGGGCATTAGGCTTTGAAGCCCTCTCCCGCGGCGCGAAAGTGGTAACGTTTGTTGAGCAGCAACGGGATATCCGTAACGCCCTCCAAGCCAATGTCACCCACTTAAGCGCAAATGCCACTGTGTTAGCCGGTGACGGCAGTCAACCGGTTGCGACATTACAAGGGCCTTATGATGTGGTGTTCTTAGATCCCCCCTTTCACCAACAATTACTGGCTAAAACCTGCGCATGGCTTACAGAAAAAGCGCTGATTAGCGAATCTGGTCTGATTTATCTCGAAGCAGAGCCCTCACTTGACTGGGATTTTATCCCCGAGCACTGGGAATTATTACGAGAAAAGAAAGCCGGACAAGTCGTTTATAAACTTTTTCAAAATAATTTTTCGTTATAAATCAACAAGTTAGCCAATTATGACAAAATTGTAATGTTTTCGTCATTTTCCTGTTGGATTCGACCGCTATTCTTACAACATACCCTAAAGGGATTTAAGGTAGATAGCACAAAGCAACAACGGTAGTTGATTACGCTTCCATCATCAACCACCGTTTGCACAAAGTTAGTGACAACAGGGTTGAGCGTTCTTCAAGACGCCCTCTCCCAAAAAGCCTTGAAGCTTGACCCTGTTTTATTTTTCCGGATATTTTCCAAATCATTGCTAAAAGGGCCGCAAGGCCCTTTTTATTTAGTGTTGTTTCAGCTAATTAAATTAGAACTAACTGTATGATTTAAAGCAACTTTTCTCCCGGAAGGTTATTATTCATCAAAAAAACACTGGATTATATCGATTTTATATTTGCGTACAATGATATGTACTAGTACAATTATAAGTACAACCAATTTTTACAGAGGTTATAATGATGGACACAATGAGCTATTCGGCATTTCGTAGCCATCTAGCTAGTACTCTCGATAAAGTGAATGATGATCATAAGCCTGTTATGATAACTCGTCAGAATGGCAAGCCTGCTGTGGTAATGAGCTTAGAAGATTATCATTCTTATCTGGAAACTGCTTATCTCATGGCTAGCCCTAACAATGCTAAAAGATTACATGATGCTATTCAACAAGTTGAAAATGGCAAAACAACACAACATGATTTACGCGAGGAAGAATGACCCTAACATGGGCGGAAAATGCCTGGGAAGATTACCTCTACTGGCAAAAAACCGATAAAAAAACACTAAAGCGGATCAATGCACTTATCAAAGATGCAATCCGAGATCCTTTTATAGGATTGGGTGATCCAGAACCACTAAAACATAATTGGTCCGGTTATTGGTCGAGGCGTATTGATCGAGAACACCGGCTCGTCTATAAAGCGACTAATGGCGAGCTTATAATAGTTCAATGCCGGTATCACTACTAAGCGCAGACACTGAACTGGATATCGATAAAAGCTTCGTTTAAGATAAGCTGTAAGTTTAAGCATCCGGCTTACGTCTTCCTGCATCAAAGAGGCAGCAATCCGAGCCGAGATAATATTATCAAGGACGAACCATGAGCCAGCAACAGTTTCTTCGTATTCAGCCCCAATGGCAATTATTATTTTTCAGTAGCGTTATTTATCTGTTTTCATTTTTCCTCTTGTCGCCCGAAATTGGCCAACCCTTGTATGTGACTGATGTGGTCGTGCATCAATTCTCGTTCATGGCCTTGTTCCAGGGCGATCAAATCTTAACCCATGCGGTGGTATTAATAACTGCTGGGTTTTTAATCGATATGCTGGGAGTCAAAAAACTCATGCCCGTCGCCATTGCCTTGATGCTCTTGGGGCTGTTGGTCATTGGTAATCTCACCTCCACCGACAATCTGCAGCTACTGAACGTCACATTTGACCAGTTAGGTATGGTGCGTTGGGCCTATAGTTGTTTCACCGCCAGTCATGATATTTTGTTGCTCTGTCTATTAAAGCTCACCGCCACAACCTTGGACAAAAAACATTACCCCGTTTACCTGCTTGAATTGCTATGTGCCATTATCCTGGTACAACTCGTTGGACCAAAATTCCTTGAGCTTATCTTTGTTGCCATCAATAACCGGGTAGTTTTTTATCTATTCGTCATATTTGTGCTGCTAATTGGCGGGTATCAAACAATACTATTACTCAAAGACCCGCGGGTTAGAACTGCCTGTATCGCGCTCGGGGATCTATTACGTCTGTTTTACCCGCGCCGGCTTGCCTGTGCCTTGGTTATCATTGCCAGTTCAGTGATGTTCTTGGTGTTTCAAGCAAAAGCCTGGAATATTACCGGCCCCACAGATCCCGTGATGATTTTCTCGCCGGTAATTTGGTTCTTGTTAGGGGCTTTCATCGGCCCTTTACTCACATGCCTGTGGCTGCGACAACAAAGCCGCCAACGCTTAACTCTGCTAGTCACCTATATCATCAGTTACGCTTGCCTCAGTTATCTGACCCATCATCTATACCAAGACAGTGTGATTGTCTTCGCCCTTATGTTTGTCGGCGGGCTTTGTTTAACCGCGAGTTTGTTTATCGCCTTATTGTATTTGCTGGAAGAGTTCTCACCCTTCAGCCTAGCTGTTGCCATTGCTGTGATCTTGTACTTGGTCATTCATCTTGGTCACTATTGGGTGGAGCTGGGTGACATTACCCAACATGTGGGTTGGCGCCAAGCACTCAACCTGCACTTACCAAATCACTGGTATCTGGGAGCTGCAATTATCTTAGGTATTGCAGCATTTGGCATTATTCTGTTGCAACACAAGTCAGAACAGCCTCTGCCACATAGCACCCTAAAACAAGTCTGCAGCGATTACTGGCAGGGACGTCGGCCTTTGTACAAAGCCTTCTGGGTAGTCTATACCCTGCTGCCCTATACGTTGCCCTGGTTGACGTTTTCGTTATTGTGGTTGACTAAAGGTTTGTGGCCCAATGCGATGGATGAGTCGAATTTTTTCCAAGCAGATGATGGCACTCTTATTACCATAATGCATGTCTTTATGGTGATGTTTGTGCCTTATATGATTTTCGCCACCATCAGTGCTTGGCGTTGCGGCGCCAATAGCAAGGTCTGGTGGCGTTATCTATCACGCATCGTCATCGTGATTTATAGTGTTTACTTGTTGTTTGCTCTTGGTCACAATTTACTAGGCTGACTTAGCGCTCGCTTTATCGATGGCCTTTTGGACTTGCTGGCGTCGTTGTTGCGCCACCGCTGCCATGGATTTCTCATCCGCTGTTTGCATGGCTTTATGCAAAGCCGCTAAGGCTTGGTTATATTGTTTTTGTTGCAACAAAAATTCACCGTAGTAGTAATTGGCATCCCGGTCATTGGGAGCAATCTCAAGCGCTTTGGCAAAATTTTCTTGGGCTTTATCCTTGTCCGCAAACCCTGTAGGCCAACCTGGAGTTCGATAATAAAGTGTACCAAGAGTGGTGTAAGCAGCACCGTGCATCACTTTTGGATCAATATTGATCGCTTGCTGCAGGGCAAGGCGTGCCTGCTTGTTAATGGATGCCGAGGATAAACCACCCAGCTCTTTACCGTAACTGGTAAAAATAATACCTTTCCAAACTAAGGCTTTTGGATCATTGGGATATTTATCTGCTATTTTTTTGGCTTTGCTGGCCAACACCGACAAGTCTGCCTGACGCAATTCACCATTGGTCTTATAGTTAGCTAGCACCCATTGGTGTTGTAAATTTTGAATGTCTTGGCTAGGGGCCGTGTCCGCCGCTTGGGCACTGACTACCACACAACAACACACTAAAGCCATTACGCGAGCAATTTTCATTAGCCTACTCCTTATCTTCGTTAACATGTTATTCCATCACCCTTTATTGTCCGAACGAATATAAGTAGGCGAAGGCCCGTAGGTTACCACGACGGCCTAAAGAACAAAAGTGAGGGAGCTACTTGTTGGGGAAGAAAAGGGTAAACGTTGTCCCTTGATTGACTTCACTGGCAACGGTGACACTGCCATCATGGAGATCCATGATGGATTTGACGATAGCAAGACCAAGCCCAGTGCCGCCAGCATCTTTGGAGCGGGCAAAGTCGACACGGTAAAAACGATTAAATAATTGCGACAAGTGTTCGGCAGGTATTCCCGTACCGGTGTCTTTGACAATGATGTTAATGCCATCAGCAACGGTTTCAATTCGCAATAACACTTTGTCAGCTTTCTCAGCATGTTTCAGAGCATTGGAGACGAGGTTATTCACCGCACGGCGGAATAACACCGGATCTACATTCAGTGCCCCTTCCCCTTGTACCATGACCGCAACTTGTTTTTCTTCGGCGACAGCTTCGTGGAACTCTTTAATAGCATCTAACTCTTCTCGCACATTGATTTGACTGCGTTGAATAGCAGTACGGGGATTCTCTGCCCGGGCCAAAAATAACAAGCGCTCAATCAATGTGGATAATTTATTGAGTTCTTCAAGCCCCGATGATAAAACTTCTTGGTATTCGTCGATAGTTCTGTCCCGACTCAAGGCGATCTCTGCTTCGCCCATTAAATTATTGATTGGTGTACGTAACTCGTGGGCTAAATCGGCTGAGAACTGTGAGAGCTGACGGAATGATCTGTCCAAACGACTCACCATCTGGTTAAACGCTTCGGCCACCATCATAATTTCTTGGGGCCAAAAGCGCGTATCCAATCGTTGTTGTAATCGAGATGCACTGGTCGCTTCCATCGCATCCGCTAACTTACGCAGTGGTCGCAATCCCCGCCGAGCAATAACGGTGCCCATAATACCTGCCAAAATCACCCCGAGAATCAACACAATCGCTAAGCGGGCACGGTAAATACTAATAGTGCGTTGGTGGCGAGTAACATCAAAAGCCACTTGAATCAGATAGGCTTTGTTGCTGCCAGTATCATAGAAACTGATCCAAGCTGCTTTTAGGAGATAATAACGCTTATTGGCGGCTTGAGTACGATACACAGTAGACTCTAAATCGACTTTTTCGGCATCAGGAAACGCACTAGCCGGCAGTAATTCATCCATCCCGGGGGTGGAAATTAATTTTTTTTGCGGCCCGTCAAATACCCGAATATAGTAATTGTTATTCATGCTAATCGGTTCCCAAACCACTTCTTCTTGTAGACCCGCCGGTTCACCCCCGTACTCCCGTAATAAATGTTCCACCAAGTGGATTTCATTATTCACAAACACCGTATCGGCATGATTTAAATTCTCCACTAAGGCTGAATACATCAATAACGATGACACTAACAATAAACCAAATGCTGAAACGGTATAAAGGATCGTGAGACGTGCCGTTAAGGATAAATGCTGCAAAAACAGCTTTTGCCGTTTGAGTCTAACGGGCTTCGAGGACATAGCCAATGCCTCGTGCAGTGTGGATTAATTTCGTGTCATAGGGATTATCGACTTTTTGTCGCAAACGGCGAATAGCGACATCGATAATATTCGTATCACTGTCAAAATTCATATCCCACACTTGCTCAGCAATCATGGTGCGTGACATCACCTCCCCTTTGCGGCGAGCTAACAGCGATAGTAGCGCAAATTCTTTTTGGGTCAACTCAATGATATTACCATCACGTTTGACCTTGTGACGCAAACAATCAATTTCCATGTCAGCAATAGTTAAGACTTCTTCTTGGTGCACTTGACCGCGCCGCAATAATGAATGAATGCGCGCCATTAATTCCGAAAAGGCAAACGGCTTCACTAAATAATCATCTGCCCCCAGCTGCAAACCTTTGACTCTATCTTCGATAGAATCCCGCGCCGTTAAAAATAACACTGGGGTTTGTTTGTTCTTTTGTCGCAACTCTTGAATCACTTGCCAGCCATTAAGTTTTGGCAACATGACGTCCAGGATAATCAAATCAAAATGCACAGTATCGGCGAGAAACAACCCCTCAACCCCATCGGCTGCGCTATCCACCACGTAGCCCTGTTCGGTTAAGCCTTTTTTGAGGAAGGCTTGAGTTTTTGCTTCATCTTCAACCAATAAAATACGCATAAGGCTTCAACATTTTTGATTAATTAGAGCATCAGCGGCTTCCGCTGAGCCTCTCGCGATGGGGGTTTCCAAAGGGGGAAATCGCGATTTTCCCCCTTTTGTCGCCACATGCGCGGCTTTGCCGCGCTGGCGATAGTACCTTGGGAAGCAATTCCCCGCTTCAGCGGGGAATTGCTGGTTAAGCATGATAACGGGCTTCTGGCACAACCGCAAGCACTCGCATACAATGATGTCCTTGCTAACCCCAACCAAAGGAACACCATGGACAAAGAAGCCTTAAAACAAGCCGCGGCCCAAGCTGCCATTGCCTATATTGAAGACAATATGATCGTCGGCGTAGGTACCGGCTCCACCACTAATTACTTTATTGACGCTTTGGCGACCATCAAGGGCCGCATTGAAGGTGCCGTTGCTAGTTCTGAAGCAACCGCCGAACGTCTAAAAAGCCATGGCATCCCTGTTTATGATTTAAACAGCATCAGTCACTTGCCCATTTATGTGGATGGTGCCGACGAAGCCAATAGGTTATTACAACTGGTTAAAGGCGGCGGTGGCGCCTTAACTCGAGAAAAAATCATCGCAGCTGCTGCAAAAACCTTTATTTGTATTGCTGACAGCACCAAGAAAGTCGGCATGTTAGGGCGCTTCCCTTTACCTGTGGAGGTTATCCCCATGGCTCGCAGCTTTGTGGCACGCGAAATCGTCAAATTAGGCGGCGACCCGGTATATCGTGAAGGATTCACTACAGACAATGGCAACATCATCTTGGACGTTCACAATTTACACATCATGGAACCCATCAAAATGGAGCAATCATTGAACAGTATCACTGGGGTTGTCTGTAATGGCTTATTCGCAAAAAGACCAGCAGATATACTCTTGCTGGCCAGCGAGAATGGGGTGGAAACCCTGACGGTCTAGGCGCGTTCTGTCTGTCTATCGCGATTATTGTAATTGCGGCCTGAAGATTGACGTCCGCGGCCACGGTAGCCACCGCTGCTGCGGCGCTCTTGGCGACGGGTTTCTTTGTCCTTAGCCAGGGAAATTCGGATCTCACGACCATGAAGTTCAAAACCATCCAATGCTAGCGCATTATTGGCCGCTTTCATGGTTTCAAAGCTCAAGAAACCGAAGCCCTTCATGCGGCCAGTTTCTGGATCACGGGGTAACTGCACGTCTTCACGGTACAGATAGCCACACTGACGAAACGCGACAACGAGATCAGCGGCCAGACGTTCGCTATGGAAATTGGTTGGTAAGTTACCAATAAAGACTTTGGAAATGAGTGGTTTAGCCATGTTTGCCTCATAGGGTTCAATTGTTCCGGGCAGTGTAACAAATAATCAGCCTATGGCCAAACCTATCAGTGTTCTACTATTAACCATTCTCTCGCGATTTTCCCCCTCCCTCAGGCTGTTTGCCCCAATCTACACTACACTAAAGACAATAAGCCCAGCTAACGTGTTGAAAGTAATGACATCTGAAAATACGCCCACAACAATGCCGCCTCGCCAGCACCGCAAACTCACCATGCGGTTGGGGATCATCATACTCCTGTTACTAGGATTCGTGGCCTATTATTTGTTTACCCACTTCTTCACTTACTCTCGAGATGCCCATGTGTTTGCAAATGTGGTCAATGTCACAAGCTTCGTGCCAGGACATATCAAGACCGTTACCGTGAAAGATAACCAACCCGTCAAACAAGGAGATACCTTATTTACCCTCGACCCCCGTCCTTATCAATATGCCTTGGACAATGCCAAAGCCCGGCTTGAAGCCGCTAAGATGGATTACCAAAAAGCCAAAATGGAAATCACTACCGCCGATAAAATTCTACAACAACGGCAAGTGGCCTTAGACACCGCCCTTGATCACATGAAACGTTACAAAGATCTGGTCGCCGCCGGTAATATCGCTGATATTATTTTTATTGATGTGGAATTCAAAGTTCGTGGCCTCAAAGACGAAGTGGCTGAAGCACAACAACGTTTAGCCATTGCCAAACAAACCTTGACCGATGCCCGGGTTCACGAAGCGAAAGCCAAATTAGAGCGGGCGCAATATGATTTGGACCAAACCATCATCAAAGCATCTCGTGACGGTTATGTCACTAATGTGCTGATTGAACCGGGGGATTTTGTCAATGCTGGCGAACCCCTATTTGCCCTTGTTGATACCAGTGAATGGTGGGTCATTACCCGTTATCGTGAAACCGTCCTGCGGCGCATTAAGATCGGTGACAACGTTAACGTACACATCGATATGTACCCAGGTAAATCATTTCGTGGTGTGGTGGACAGTATCGGTTGGGGGATTAATCGTGCTCAAGCATCCAAAACTGCAGCGCCATCAACCCTGCCCTATCTTGAACCCACCGAATATTGGGTACGCATCGCGCAGCGGTTTCCGGTACGCATCAAAATAGTAGATAATGATCCCAACTATCCCTTGCGGGTTGGTGCGAATGCCAAAACCTATGTGAAATAACCATGCTGCAATTTCTGAAACAACTTTTGCCAAATAGTCCTGCTAGCCAAAATGGCTTACGTACCAGTATTGCGATGGTCATGGCAGCAGCCGCTGCATTAACACTGCATTTGCAAGATCCCTTTTGGGCTTGTGTCAGCGCCATTATCATCATGCAACCCTTTGCTGCCGGTACTACCGAACGAGGTTGGCTGCGGATCATTGGTACGATTGTTGGTGCAGGGCTTGGTTTTGTCCTCGGGGGCTTAGTCATTAATCATTTTTTGTTGTATTTATTGTGTTGTTTTTCTGTTATTACCCTAGCGTTTTATTTTTCTGTGACCACCGCCTACCCCTATGGCTTTTTGATGGTGGGGGTTTCTGGCTTCATGGTGTTAGGTAGTTTATTGAGCCACCAAATGGATATTTTTTATGTGGCGATTTGGCGTTGTAGCGAAATTATTACTGGTGTCGTGTGTGCATGGATAGCAACGTTATTTATTTTTCCTCAACATGCCCACACAAAAATCGCTGAATTGAATCGGAAAAACTTTCAACTTGTCAAGGAAGCTATCGAGACCATCGCCACAGGTTACCTACATCAAACCAACATTCATCAACAATTATATTATCTGCTCGACCAGTTATCACAAAACATTAATAGCTACAATGATCTCGCGCCAATTGCTCGTCATGAATTTAACGCCACACTATTTGATACGACTATCGGTCAAGATTTTCATGATCTTAACCGCGAAATATTATTGAGTCTACGGAACTTTCATAATGCCTATCGTGATGACCTAGACTATAGTGCTCTCACGGATGAACCCCTACTCATTGATGTCTTTGATGAATTACACTCATTTTTTGCTGATCTTACTGCTAAACTCCATGATAATAATGTTGCGATTTCTTCCGCGGCATTACTGGATGCTTGGCACCATTACCAGCAAGAAGCCAAACCAACTTCAACTTATGCGATCGAAGAAAGTGTTGCGGCCCATACCTTTGTGAGTAACTTAAATAATCTTATTCAAGTACTATTGAATACTGAGCAATTTCTTCGTCAAATGGGTGCCCTAACCAAGCAAGATAGCATTGCTAAAGAGACACCGGTCTTCACGCCTTCGTTCACAGCTGAATCTTGGCATTACAGTATCAAAGCGGGCCTCAGTGTCGTTGTTGCTATTGTTACCTGGCTTGCTATCAATCTGCCCGGTGGCTGGCAAGGGGTTGTCAGCGCTATTGTCTTATCCATTCCTCGGAACATTTACGATACCCGACTCTTTGCAGAATTGCGTTTAGCCGGTTGTCTGATGGGGGGCGGTGCTGGTTTAGTGTGTCTGCATTTCTTTTATATGAGTTTTCCGTTATTGCTGATGGTTTTGTTTGTCTTCGGTTGGCTGTTTTCCTACATTATGTTCTATAAACCCAAATATGCTTATGCAGGTTTGCAGGCAAATCTTGCTCTGGCCATTACCCTGGTCCATGTCGGTGGCCCTCCTCACAGTATTGCCCCCGCATTACACCGTTTGACTGGAATCTTGGTGGGTATCGGTGCAACGTTTATCGTTAGCCAATTGTTTTGGCCTTTTCATCCAAAGCGGATGCTGGAAAAAAATATCCGCTACAGTTTTACCGCTATTGGCCAAACGTTTCATGATGTTGTCTCTGGCAACTTGCAAGACTCCGCAGATATTCATCAGCGCCAAATTGATTTTAACTCCACCTTTCAGCGCAAACGGGCATTATTGGACTCGCTAAAAACTTATAAACACGATACTGACTCTATGATTTCGCAATTACAAAGCCTCCTAGATGAACAAAAACGCTTAGCAACGATTACCTTTTGTTTAGCCACTACTGTCAGTATTCCTGCTGCCCTTGCTATCGATAATCAACTCACAGGAGACTTAACTGATGTGATATCAACGATCGATCGCCTACTCAACGATGCCGGGTGGCCAGATTGCGAGCACTATCAACACGAATGCCAGGCGTTATTAACCCGCCTTGATGCTATTTTAAGCAAGTTTCGCCAACAAGTGCCTGCATTACAGTTGCCACGTCATGAGATCACGGCGTTTCTGTACTGTATTAGTAATTTACAAAACATCGTTAAGACATCTGAGCGCATTCAGCATATTGTAAAAGAGGATGTTCACATTAATCTGCCGGCGGCTGCATTTTAATACTCGACTGGGCGCGCAATGAATTCGCGCTGGCGCTTAAGAGGGAACCGCGATTCTCCCTCTTAAGGCTCTCCCATCGCAGAAAACATCACGACTGGCGAGGAAACTAGCCTGTCGGTTCTTGCATTTTGAAGTGAAATGGCACCGCTATATTCTTTTCGGGTGATTCAATAACGACCATAGCGACCCAGTCCTGATCAGGGCTTGCTTGACCTGATACCATGGTATGACCTGTATAAATATTGTCTCCATCCTCGTTGCTGAGCTCAATTTGTTTTGTTGTGATACCTGAATGTGGTGCAATCATGACCACATGTACTGTTTGGGGGGTTAATTTTTTTAGTTTGACTGTGAACGTCATAGGGTGATTCATGGTAATAGGCTTCGGATCAATGGAAAATTCAACCGAGCCGCCCTCATGCATCTTCACCGTGCAGGCTTCTTTTTGGATATCACATTTTAAAAGACGAGGGGGCGGCGTAACACGGTAATATTTAGACCAAATTTGATAGGCAAAATTACCCATCAACACAACGATAAAGATGATACCGATGGTTCGCAATTTTTTGTATGCGCGCTGGCGTTCTTCTGGTGTGACTGGCTTGTCTGCCACGACTCCTCCCCTATGTAGATGAAAATTAAAGCATTAATCACTTCTAAACACAATATCTTGTTGGCAGTTAATCACTGCACAAACGTTACACCCCCATTGGGACAGCTATTTCTGCTAAAAGAACAGGAAATTCTTGCAAAAAAACTGCTATTTCTTAACAAAAGGCCATTCTTTCTCTGTCAATTTTTCGTTAGAATGGCAGCAAGGATTAGGCCATTCTCAAGAGTGACAAGACAATGTCTATGCTAGCAAAGCACCATATCACGCAAGCGGTTCAAGGCAATCTTAATGCTTTAGAAGTGGTTATCAGTCAACTTAGTGCTTCATCAAAAAGCATCGATGCCAGTTTTCATGCCATACAAACAGAGTTCAGCAAGTCTGCGCCTGAGGTTAAGCTTGAAAGGCCTGAGGTCTCGCCATTTTCTCTAGTCAAGCTTATCAGTCGCCTATATCCACGCTTGAGACGCTTAGAGAATAAGATAGGCGGCCAGCCCTCCTACAAATTTATCTTGCTCGGCAAATTCTCCTATAATCTTGCCTCACTCGAAAAGCAAGAGTCAGGCTATTTGAGCGGGCTGTTTTCCCAAACAAAACGCTATTTTCGCACTTACCTCCTCTACCGTGCCGCCGTCATGAAATTGGTCGAACTCGCCCTGGAGGGCAACGAACAAGCATCATCCTATGTAACCAGGGACTTATCGGAAGCCGGACTGCTTGATAAAGATTTACAAGCACACATTTTGCATGTCGCCAAAACTGAAGCAAAGCGAACGCCTAAGAATAGCCACGCTATCGGCTTTACTGCCCTATGTTATTTCCAAAACAAAGACTACAAAACCTGCCTCAGTTGGCTCGATACTTTAAACCATTTGTCCAATCCACCGCCTATTTATTACCGCCTATTAGGGCTATTACACCATCGTGGCGAAGCCGGCAAAGAACACTCCCACAAAAAAGCCTTCGAATACTATGAGAAAGGTACCCAGGCACCTATCAATGGCCAAATTGGTGAACGTAAATGCTACGACTTATTAGCTTATTGTTACCGACGGGCCTGTGGCATCCCGAATGCTGATCACACCAAAGCCAAACAAGCGCATCGTAACGCCCTTGACTATTTTCCGTGCTTTTTTGGGTATTACGATTTTGCTCTGAGCCTGATGGGTTTTGCTGACTTCTCCAAGAAGAAAGTTCCTGAATACCTTAAAAAACAAGACACCGCTAAAGCCAGAATGTACTGGCAACGCTATGGTGAAGAGTTACAAGAAGCCTGGCAGTGTATTGAAGCCGCGGATAAATATACCGTAGACCAATTTAAACAAACGTCAAAGAACCCAGCGAATATAAGTTATAATGGCGAACGTAATAACATAAAAAAACAGCTTGCAGAATCTCTTGATAATATCAACCATGTTTTCCAGACACTACTGAAAAACATACGCAATAGAACCATCACCGACGATGATTGCCACTCGCCATTTGAACTTGAGCAGTTGCAACTGGTACATGATTATTTAAAATTTCTTCAACAAGAGAATCAAGCTAGAGCAACGGCTAACAAAACAGATTTGGTAGACAGTAAAAAACTCGCCGAACTACTGAATTTTGACGCCATACGCCTTGCAGCTATTGCTAAACATCGCCCGGCCTTGTTAGCACGCTTGGTTGAAGAAACGTGTAATGACGCTAAAACAAAGTCATTAATACCCACTAGAACTGTTATCGAAGATGAAGAAGCAAGCCCTATAGAAACCAAACGTCGGCAACTTGTACGTAATGTAGCGCATGTAGGATGGTATACTTCAGCCCGTTACCAACAATACAATACCAAATTGCAGCACCTTGCGCGTTTTGCTTTGCACATTGATAAACTGCCTGAACAACAAGCGTTATTATTAAGAAGCACTGGTGCTAAACTATTGCATCAACGCCTTACCGTCACTGATTTTGACGCAAATACCGAAACAGAAGCTCTTGCTGATTGTCAGGTTGAGATGCAGGCAGTGCTTGATGGACACTTTGAAGTATTACAACACTTACAAGTACAGCTGGATGGAATGACAGCTGCTGTCGATGGAGAAAGCAAGTGTCAAAACCTCGAGGCAACGCAAACACTCTATCACGAGCATTTAGATTCAGCTTTTATACTTTACCAAGAAGCCCAACGACTGGGGATCACATTAAAACACCACTTCCAAGATCACCGAGAAACCCTCGCGATATACGACATGCTGGCTCGCGAACAAAGCGACGAAGTAGGGCCCTTTATTAATGAGCAAAAAATTAAAGATTTCAAAGAGCCTACTGACCCAGCTGTATCGGCAATAGACATGGAACTCCCCAGAACTGTCTCTGTTCGGCCTACGAATATAACAACGCTTTATGCAAGTGGTGATACTCAACAGCGTAACAGCTACTTAACTAAGCTTGGGATTACGACGCCAGAAGCTCCATCACAAAATGTTCAGCCTGTCACTCCAAGCTCTGTGAATATAGGGAAGCAGGATCCGCTGCCACCTGCAAAATCTGCGTATCACCGCCCCCCACTGGCCTCTTTGTCTGTTAATTGTGTACATCACAAGCGCTGCTAGGTTATTATCATTACCTACGCGTCATTAAAACAAACTGCATGAAACGACAACACGAATTCAAACAGACCTTTAATCTTGCGCTGCCTTTAGTCATTACCCTGCTAGCCCAGGTAGCCATGATGACGGTAGATACCCTGATGATGGGTTTCCTCGGACCCCGAGCCTTAGCTGCCGGGGCGTTGAGTGTGGCGATATTTGATACCTTATTCGTCTCGGGCTTGGGCTTTACCATTGCTGTCGGCGCAACCCTAGCTTCCGCCCATGGTGCCAATGACAGTGATGCCATCACTCATACATCGCGCCAGGGGTTTTGGCTCTGTACCTTCATTGCCATACCCTGTTGGCTGATCCTGTGGTTCTCCCCTGAGATAATGACCTTGCTGGGCCAACCTTCCGTTGTTGTCGAAGCTGCACAACAGTATTTACACGCCATGATGTGGTGTTTTTTGCCATCATTATTTTTTATCAACTTACGAGAATTAACCGCTGCGGTGGGTAAACCACGCATTATCATGATCATCGCTTGCACAGCCATCCCCTTTAATGGGTTTTTTGATTACAGTTTCATGCTGGGCAAATTTGGTTTTCCTGCAATGGGTATTGCTGGGATTGGCTGGGCGACCACGTTAGTTGAGTTATTAATGTTCATTAGCATTGCCCTTTGCGTACAGTTTCAAAATAAATTTGCTGTTTATCGGATTTTTCATCAATGGGTTTGGCCCAACAAGTCGATTTTACAGGAAGTCGCCAAACTAGGCTGGCCTATCAGTGTCAGTATTTTGTTCGAAGTGGGGCTCTTCAGTGTGACGTCTTTTTTGATGGGTTTGGTAGGCATCGTGCCCCTGGCAGCGCACCAAATTGCGTTTCAATGTACTGTGACCATGTTCATGATCCCCTTAGGAATCTCTCAAGCCGCCACGTTGCGGGTGGGTAATCAGTTAGGTGCCGGAGACAAACTCGCCGCCCACACGGCCTATCGCACGGCCCTGGCATTGGGATTAGCTGCCGCCGTTATTACGGCTTTGTTATTTTTCACCGCAGCGGGACCGATTGTACATTTGTTCATTCGACCTGATGATCTCAAAAATCATAATGTTGCCCAAACAGCGATCACATTTTTACACATTGCCGCTGTCTTCCAAATTGCTGATGCCTTTCAAGCCATTACCAATGGTGCCCTTAGAGGCATGAAAGATACTTTTATCCCAATGTTACTGGGTTTAGGCACTTATTGGCTTGCCGGGCTTGGTAGTGGCATCACCTTAGCATTTGTTTTCCACTTCGGCGGTTATGGCCTATGGTGGGGCTTAGTTATCGGGATTATTGCCTCGGCTATTGCCCTCTTTGCCCGCTACCGCTACCAACACACAAGCCGGCCTACAGCAGCTCCCGGCTAAGCCGGAAAGCTGCTTTCCAAGTACTATCGCCTATGCGGCAAAGCCGCATCAACGGCGACCAAAGGG
>MDTG01372734.1_pt1 | contig 24468 bp, 22 predicted proteins | sample 811421 | NCBI WGS metagenome assembly MDTG01 (sample SAMN05326645, study PRJNA326480) | marine metagenome | isolation source: seawater | place: Pacific Ocean: South East | collected 2011 | reverse complement strand
AGGACGGCCAGCCGGGCGAACGCTCGATCTCGGTCGCCTGCATGCACTGCTCGGACGCGCCCTGCATGGCGGTCTGTCCGGTGGACTGCTTCTACCAGACCGAAGACGGCATCGTCCTGCACTCCAAGGACCTGTGCATCGGCTGCGGCTACTGCTTCTACGCGTGCCCCTTCGGCGCGCCGCAGTATCCGCAGGCGGGCAATTTCGGGTCCCGTGGCAAGATGGACAAGTGCACCTTCTGCGCCGGTGGCCCCGAGGAGAACAACAGCCAGGCTGAGTTCTCGAAGTACGGGCGCAACCGGATCGCCGAGGGCAAGCTGCCGATCTGCGCGGAAATGTGCTCCACCAAGGCCCTGCTGGCGGGCGATGGCGACGTCGTGTCGGGCATCTACCGCGAGCGCGTCGTGGCCCGCGGCTTCGGCTCGGGCGCCTGGGGCTGGGGCACCGCCTACGAGCAGAAGGGCAACTGAGCCCACCTGGTGAACGGGGCATGCCCCCGTTCACCGGCTCGCGCCGCGCCGGGCCGTTGTCACCCGGCGGGCGAAGCGCCCGCGCTGCGGCCTCTTTCGAGGGGGCCGCAGGCGTTCGGGGCTGCGTTCCCCATCAAACATCATCTCTCCGCCACCGGAGGAGGAGAGACTGGTCGCCAAGGAGACACCCATGCGCCACCTGCTGGCCTTTCTCATCCTGATCGGGCTCTTCGTCGCGCTCATCGTGATCACCCGGCCGGATCCGGCGACGGATGCCGCCCTCGCCATCAACCGCACCGCAACCGGTGGTGCCACGACGCTCGAGGACATTCTGCGCCGCCAGAACGGGCAGGAAGTCGACAATGCCTATCGTCAACGCGACGTCGCGGGCAACGCCGAGAACGTGCTCGGCATGGGGCCGCTCGGCGGCTCGTCGGATGCCGATCTGTGGCGCGCGATGCGTTTCGACAAGATGGAAGACCCCACCGTCACCACCTACGACAAGGTCGGCCGCGTGCTGATCCAGGACAACGGCATGTGGTGGCTCGACTTCCGCGCCGGGCCGTTGCGCACCTACGGCGGCCTGCTGCTGCTGGGTGTGATCGGCGTTCTGGCCGTCTTCTACTTCTGGCGTGGTCGAGTCCGTATCCAGGGCGGCAAGACCGGCCACACCGTCACCCGCTTCGAGTGGATCGAGCGCTTTGCCCACTGGCTGCTTGCGGGCTCGTTCCTGCTGCTCGCGGTGACCGGCCTGCTGACGCTCTTCGGACGCGCGTTCATCGCGCCGCTCCTGGGCAAGGAGATCAACGCGACGCTGCTCGAGGTCTCGAAGCTCATCCACAACAACATCTCCTGGGCCTTCATGCTGGGGCTGCTGATGGTCTTCGTGATGTGGGTCTGGCACAACATCCCGGACAAGACCGACATCCAGTGGTTCAAGGAGGCCGGCGGCCTCGTCGGTGACAGCCACCCGCCCGCCAAGAAGTTCAACGGTGGTCAGAAGATCATCTTCTGGTCGGTGATCCTGCTCGGCGGGTCGATCTCGCTGTCGGGCCTGTCGCTGCTCTTCCCCTTCGACATGCCGCTCATGGGCAAGACGTTCTCGTTCCTGCACGACATCGGCGCGGCCCGGTGGTTCGGTCTCGATGCCTTCCCGGCAGAGCTGACCCCGCAGGAAGAGATGCAATACACCCAGCTGTGGCACGCCATCGTCGGCTTCGGCATGATGGCGGTCATCATCGGGCACATCTACATCGGCACGATCGGGATGGAGGGTGCCTTCGACGCCATGGGCAGCGGCGAGGTCGACGAGAACTGGGCCTACCAGCACCACTCGATCTGGTACGAAAAGCTCGAGCGGCGCGGCGAGACGGACACGGACCAGGCCACGCCGGCCGAATGACGCCCCTTCGCAACATACGCGGCGCGGTCGCGGGGCTGGTCCTCGCGGCCGCCGGCCTGCCGGGCGCGGCGCAGGAGTTCTCGACGCTGAAGGGGCACGGCGGCCCGATCATGGGAGTCGCGGTCTCGCCCTCGGGGCAGCTGGCCACGGCAAGCTTCGACAACTCGGTCGGGCTCTGGCAGGACGGCACGCCGGACTGGCTCGAGGGCCACGCGGCCGCCGTCACCGCCGTCGCCTGGGGGCCGGAGGAGACGCTGTTCAGCGGCGGAGACGATTTCGCGGTGCGCGCCTGGGGCGAGACGCCGCGCGTGCTCGGCCTGCACGAGGGCAAGGTGACCTCGCTTGCAGTTTCGCCTGACGGCGGCACCGTCGCGAGCGGCAGCTGGGACGGCTCGATCCGCCTCTGGCCGCTTGACGACGGGGAGGGCGACGCGCGGGCGCTGCCGGCGCCGGGCTCGGGCGTCAACGCCGTGGCGTTTTCCCGCGACGGCGGTGCCCTTTACGCCGGCACAACGAACGGGGCGCTGTTGCGCTACGAGCTGGGCAGCGACGCCGCGCCGGTGCCGCTCGTGCAGCACGGCTTCGGGATCAACGAGCTGGTGGTCGGGCCCGGCTGGATCGCCTACGGCGCGGTCGACGGCGGCACCCGCGTGATCGACACCGCCACCGGCGCGGCCATCGCCGATCTCACGCTCGAGCGCCGCCCGATCCTTGCCATGTCCTACCACGAGCCCACGCATCAGCTTGCCGTGGGAGACGGCCACGGCTACATCATGATCCTCGACACGACCGACTGGCAGATCACCCGCGATTTCCGAGCCACCCGCGAAGGCCCGGTCTGGGCGCTGGCCTTCTCGCCGGACGGGCAGGTGATTCATGCCGGCGGGCTCGACGATGTGCTCTACGCTTGGCCCGTCGAGATGCTCGACAGTTTCGATCCGGCCATCGACGGTCGCCGCAGCTTCCTGCGTGACGCCGACACGATGCCCAACGGCGAGCGGCAGTTCATGCGCAAATGCTCGATCTGCCACGCACTCGAGCCCGGCCCCTCGCGCAAGGCGGGTCCGACGCTGCACGGTGTCTTCGGACGCCGCGCCGGCACGGTGCCGGGCTACAGCTATTCAGACACGCTCGATGGATCCGGCATCGTCTGGGACGACACGACCATCGACGCGCTTTTCGACCAGGGCCCCGAGCACTACATACCGGGGTCGAAGATGCCGATGCAGGTGATCGCAGGGGCGGCCGACCGGGCCGACCTCATCGCCTTCCTCAGGCAGGCCACGACGGGAGAGTGACCAAGATGAAAGCCATGTTCACGGGGTTTGTTGCCATCGTCGTCATCGGGGTGGGGGCCTATTTCGTGCTGAACGATGTCGTGCCGATGTCGTCGAAACAGGTCTACCAGAGCCCGAACGCCGCGCCCGACTGACCCGGGCGAGCGCGCTGGCTCAGCCGTTCCAGACCACCCGCCCGAAGTCGGCGAGGTCATAGCCGCCAAGGCTCTCGGCACGCTGGCGAAAGGCCGGGTCGTGGCAGAAGGCGAGCAGATCCTGCATCGCCGGGTCGAAATATGCCTTGCGGTCGACCAGCAGGTCGAAGCGCTCCTGCACCAGCGGCACGAAGCGCAGCCCGTAGGACCGGGCCACGGATTCAAGCCCCAGCGTGACGTCGGCGTCGCCGCGGCGGACGCTCTGCACGGCCTCGTCCTCGGTGCGCTCGACCGGGGCGAGGATCACGTCGGCGGGGGCGAGCCCGGCCGCCTCCGCGAGTTCGTCGAACAGCCGCGCGGTGCCCGACTCTGGCTGGCGCGGCGCGATGCGCAGCCCCTTGAGGCCCGCCATGCCCCCGGGCGCGGGGCCGTCGGCGCGCAGCACCAGCCCGCGCGCCCGGGTCGCGAACCGGATCAGCACCGCGTTCATGCCCTCTGCCGACCGCGACGCCGCATCGAGGTTCCAGACCCCGCTCGCGGCATCGAAGACATGCAGGCCCGCCGCCACGCCCTCGCCGCGGGTGAAGCGGTCGAGCCCGTCGAGCGAGCCGTCGAAATAGGTGGCGAGGCCGCAGCGCGACTGCCGGATGGCCCAGTCGAGCAGCGGGTCGTGGCTGCCGAGGAACACGCCGGGCCGCGCCGGACCGGGGGCGCTGTCGACGCGGGCCCCCGCAACCCACGCCCGGATCTCGCGCGCCGGGAACAGCAGCTTGCCGGTGGCCTTGGAACAGGGCACCTCGCCCGAGGCCGCAAGATCGTAGACCTTGCGCTCCTTGATGCGCAGCAGCTCGGCCAGCTCGCCGACGGTGAGGAATTCGTGGGACAGGGTGTCGGTCATGGGCTCTCGGGATCGGGGCGGCACGGAAGGGCGCCGCCCCGCGAAGCCTATCAGCTTTCCGGTGCGTTGGGGAAGAACAGCTGCTGGCCGTCGACCTCGTAGCTGCCGATGATCTCCTGCCCCTCGGGCGACAGAAGCCAGTCGGCAAAGGTCTGTGCAGCCTCGATCTTCACCTCGGGGCACATCTCGGGGTTCACCGGGATGACGCCGTACTGGTTGAAGAGATCCTCGTCGCCCTCGACCTCGATGGTGTAATCCTGCTTGTTCTTGAAGCTGATCCACGTGGCGCGGTCGGTCATCACGTAGGCGCCCATGCCGATGCCCGCGTTGAGCGTCGCGCCCATGCCAGAGCCGGTCTCGCGATACCAGTCGCCCGAGCCCTGCTGCGGGTCCACCCCGGCGGCCTTCCAGAGCGCGATTTCCTTCTTGTTGGTGCCCGAGTCGTCCCCGCGCGAGGCGAAGAGCGCGCCGGCCTCGGCGATCTTGGTCAGCGCCGCCTCTGCATCGGACATGCCGGAAACGCCGGCCGGATCGCCCTCGGGGCCGACGATGACGAAGTCGTTGTACATCAGGTCGGTGCGCGTGGTGCCGTAGCCCGACTCGACGAATTTCTCCTCGGCGGGTTTGGCGTGCACGAGCAGCACGTCGCCGTCGCAGTTCTGTGCGTTCTTGATGGCCTGCCCGGTGCCGACCGCGACCACGTTCACGGTGATGCCGGTTTCCTCCTGGAACTTCGGCAGGATGTAGTCGTAGAGCCCGGAGTTGGCGGTCGAGGTCGTCGATTGCACGATGATCGCCTCCTCGGCCGAGGCCGCGCCCGCAAGCGCCGTGGCCGCCACGAGTGCGCCGGTGAGTTTCTGGATGAACATGAGGTCTCCCTTTTCCTCGTCGCGTTCAGACGACAATCCTGCCGCCAAGGTAGTCCCGGGCCGCCGCGTCGCGCGGACCGGAAAAGAAGGCATCGGCGGCGGCGTGTTCGACCACCCGGCCGCGATGCAGGAACACCACGTCGTCGGCCATGCGCTTGGCCTGGCCGAGATCGTGGGTCACGAAGACGATGCGCACGCCCCGGTCGCGGGCCTCGGTCACGATGCGTTCGATCACCAGCACCGAGGCCGGGTCGAGGCTGGCCGTCGGCTCGTCGAGCAGCAGCACTTCGGGATCGGTGGCAAGCGCGCGGGCCAGCGCCAGCCGCTGTGCCTCGCCGCCCGAGAGCAGCCGTGCGGGCTGGCGCGCCTTGTGCGCGAGCCCGACGTGATCGAGCAGCCCGTCGCGCAGGTGGCGGGGCCGGCCGCGTGCCTTGAGCACGAAATCGAGGTTGGCGGCGACCGAGCGGCGCAGCAGCACCGGCTTCTGGAACACCAGCGCCTGCCGGCCGGTGGCCTGTGCGGCCCCTGTGCCGTTCCACGAGACCGTGCCGCCGCTCGGGGCCATGAGCCCGTGCAGCAGTTTCAGAAGCAGGCTCTTGCCGGCGCCGTTGGGGCCGAGGATCACGGTGCAACCGCCCGGCCGCAGGTCGAGGTCGAGCCCGTCGAGCACCGTCGCCCCCGCGAAGCTTAGCGACAGGCCGCGCACGGCGAGCGGCAGCAGCGGGGGCAGGGTGGCCTCGGCCACGCCGGCGGGGGTGAAGTCCATCGTGGCGTCAGACATGGGCCATCCTCGCGGCGGTCATGCGCACCGTCTGCACCGCCGCGTTCACCCCGAGCGCGATGACCAGCAGCACGATCCCCAGCGCCAGCGCGAGCGGCAGGTCGCCCTTGGAGGTTTCGAGCGCGATGGCGGTGGTCATCACGCGGGTCAGGTGGTCGATGTTGCCGCCGACGATGATGACGGCACCGACCTCGGCCACGGCGCGGCCGAAGCCCGCGAGCCCCACGGTGAGCAGCGCGTAGCGCCCGTCCCAGAGCAGCGCGGCGACGGTCTGCATGGGGCCGAGGCAGAGCGACCGGAACTGCTCGGCATACTCGGCGTGCAGGTCCTCGAGCGTCTGCCGGGACAGCGCGGCGACGATGGGCACGATCAGGATGGTCTGCGCCACGATCATCGCGGTCGGCGTGTAGAGCAGCCCGAGAAACCCGAGCGGCCCCGAGCGCGAAAAGTGGATGTAGACCAGCAGCCCGACCACCACCGGCGGCAGCCCCATCAGCGCGTTGATCGCGATGAGCACGGCCGAGCGGCCACGGAAGCGGCTGATCGCCACGAGCGCGCCGATTGGCAGTCCGATGAGGCAGGCGAGCAGGGTGGCGCTCAGGCTGACCCTCAGCGACAGCAGGACGATCTCGTAGAGACCGGCGTCGCCGGACAGGACGAGCCGCAGGGCCAGCGCGAGGGCTTCACCGATATCCTGCAAAATTTACGCCTCCCCGGAAATTTTGCGCATCTCCGGAATATGCCCGGCATGGCGCGCAGGTCAAGCATGGCGTTCGCTTCGGTGGACAGGCGCGGGCATCGGGCTTAGCACGAAGGAGACAGGCGCGGGGCGGGTCCGCGCCCCGCGCGCACAGACGGAGGCCACGTGACCGAGATCAGACTGCCGTTTTCCGAGCTGGTGGAGCGTCTCTCCGCCATTTTCGTCAAGCAGGGGCTGCCCGGACGGGTGGCCTCGGTGCTGGCGACGAATTGCGCCACCTGTCAGCGCGACGGGGCGTTGAGCCACGGGGTATTCCGTATTCCCGCCTATGTCTCGACGCTACAGAGCGGCTGGGGCAGCCCGGCCGCGCTGCCCGAGATCGACCCGGGCGAGGGCGCGCTGATCCGTGTCGACGCGCATGGCGGCTTCGCGCAGGTCGCGCTCGAAGAGGCGATGCCGCTCCTGCGCGAGCGGGTGCGGACGCAGGGCGTCGCGGCGCTGGCGATCCGCAACTCGCAGCATTTCAGCGCGATCTGGCCCGACGTCGAGCCCTTCGCCGAAGAAGGGCTGATGGCGCTGAGCGTGGTGAACTCGATGGCCGTGGTCGTGCCGCCGGGCGGCAAGACGCCGGTGTTCGGCACCAACCCGATGGCCTTTGCCTGCCCGCGCGAGGGACAGGCGCCCTACGTCTGGGACCAGGCATCGAGCGCGCTGGCGCATGGCGACGTGCAGATCGCGGCGCGCGAGGGGCGCGCGCTCGAGCCCGGATGCGGTGTCGATGCCGAGGGGCAGCCGACGACCGATCCCGAGGTGGTGCTGAACGGCGGCGCGCTACTGCCCTTCGGGGGCTACAAGGGGGCCTCGATCGCCATGACCATCGAGATCCTCGCCGCTGCCTTCACCGGCGGGGCATTCTCGACCGAGGTCGACTGGAGCGACCATCCCGGCGCCAAGATCCCGCTCACCGGACAGTTCCTTCTGGTGGCTGACCCGGCCTACGGCGGCGCCACCGGCTTCGGCGCGCGGGTCGCGGCGTTGTCGGACACCGTGCGCGCGGCGGGGCAGGAGCGTCTGCCGGGCGACCGTCGTCACCGGGTGCGGGCGGAGGCGCTCGAGAAGGGCGTCGCGCTCACGCAGGCCGACCTCGACATGCTCGCCGAATACCTCTGAGCCCGCGGGCTCAGTCGGCCACCGTGAGCGTGGTGCCGGCGGCCTCGATCTCGGCGCGCGCCGTCTCGGAGGGCGGCGCGTCGGTGATGACCGCCTCGAACTCCGAGAACGGCGCGAGCAGGTGCAGCGCGGTGCGGTCGAAGCGCAGGTGATTGATCATCAGCACCGACCGCTGGGCCGAATCCATCATTCCGCGCTTCACGCGGGTGATGTCGTCATCCATGTGAAAGACCGAGCCGCCCCCGGCGGCGGGCGTCGAGATGAAGGCAAGGTCGGCACGCAAGCCGGTCAGCGCCTCTTCGGTGACGCGACCGATCCAGGCGTTGTATTTCGCCGAGTAGCGCCCGCCGAGCGCGATGACGGTGATGCCGGGCTCGGTCTTGAGCGCGTCCATCACCGCGTCGTTGTTGGTGATGACCGTGAGCGGGCGTTTCTCCGACAGCGCCGCGCCGAGCACGGTGGCGGTCGAGCCGTCGTTGACGATCACCGTCATGCCGGGCTCGACAAGCGCCAGCGCGGCGCGTGCCATGCGCTGCTTCACGTCGTGGCCCTGCAACTGGCGGAAGCGGAAGTCGCTTTCGAACTGGGTGCCGGGCTCGATGGTCGCGCCGCCGCGGATCTTGCGCAGCAGTCCCTCGGCCTCGAGGTCGTCGAGATCCCGGTGGATGGTCATCTTCGACACGCCGAAGGTCTCGGCCAGCGCGTCGAGCTGCACGGCGCCATCGCGCACCAGCGCATCGAGGATCCGCTGCCGGCGGTCGTCTCTCTTCATCTGTGTTCCCTTCGCCCGCGTCAGTCGAGCAGGGCGCGCGCGGTTGTCTCGTCGGTGATCAGCCCTGCCACCCGGCCCGAGCGCAGCACCGCCCGGATCGCGGCGACCTTGTCGGGGCCGCCGGCGATGGCGACGATATCCTCTTCGCGTTCGGAATCGTAGCCCACCGCGAGGGTTCGTGCCGAAAGCGTGGTTTCCACGACAGCCCCGGTCTCGTCGAAGAAGTCGCCGAGCATCTCGCCGCGCGCGCCGGCGGCGGCGATCTCGTCGATCTCGCAGGGTTCGATCATCCCCGAGGACACGAGCTGCGCGTCGGCGGTCGCGGTGCCGATGCCGACCACCTTCAGCGTGGCCGACTGCGCGAGGCGGAACACCTCGTCGACGCCGCGCTGCGCGAGCAGCACCTCGCGGTCCTCGACCGAGTTGGCGAAGAAGGGCACCGGCATGACGTAGGCGCGCGCGCCAGTCTTCTCGGCGATGCGGTGCATCACGTCATGCGGGTTGGCGGCGAAATTCCGGGTGAGCCCGCCCAGCAGCGAGACGAAATGCAGCCCGCGCGCCTCGACGCGGGGCAACTGGCGCGTGACCTCGGCCAGCGTCCGGCCATGGCCGAGGCCGATGATCGAATGCTGCCCGGCCTCGAACTGGCGCTTCAGGTAGGCGGCGCCGGCCAGCGCCAGCGCCCGCACCGGCAGGCCCACCTCGCCGATGTCGGGGGCGACCTCGCAGAGCTTGAGGCCGTAGGTCTCGTAGAGCTGCGCCTCGAGCTGCACGCATTCGACGATGTCGCCCTCGATCGAGACCTTCACGTGCCCCTCGGCCACCGCGCGGGCAATCAGCCGGTGCGCCTTGACCGACGGCAGCCCCAGCCGCTTGGCCACCTTGGCCTGGGTGAGCCCGCCCACGTAGTGCATCCAGGCAGCCCGGATCGCGAGGTTCTGATCGGTGTCGTTCATGGCCGTCTTTGCCTGTCGGTCCCTGGAAGCGGGCCCCCTTGGTGTCGATGCATCCTGATAGAGGCCGGCCCGCGCTCCGGGAAGCCCCCGCGCCGGGACCGGCCTCAGATATTGAGCGAAGCCGCCCCGGTGTCGATATGCGGTGCCCAGAAGGCGACACTTTCGGCGATCTGCGGGATCACCTCGCGGTCGTTGGGCTCGCGTTCCTTGAAGGACAGCTCGAGACAGATCTCGTTGTCCGTGGCGCCGCCCTCGGCGAAGGCCGCGAGCAGCGGCTCGGGCTGGATGCGACCACGGGCATTGAACTCGGCGGTGAAGGGGCGGTGGCCGCCCTTGTCCATGAGGCTCTGCTTGATGTGGATGATCGGCGAGACCTTCGGCACCGCCCGCGCCCAGGCGTAGGGGTCGAAGTCGTCGGGATTGTCGGAGGTCACGTCGCCGTGGTCGATGTCGGCCATCATCCACATCGGGATCGCCATGTTCGCCGCGGTCAGCCGATCCTGCAGCGCCATGCATTCGGCGATGGTCTCGCCGAATTCGCGGGCGACGCTCATCGGCTCCCAGAAGACGTAATCGAGCCCTGCGGCCTTGCCGTGCTCGGCGACCTCGGCCCAGCAGTCGATGGCGATGTCGATCATCTCGGCGCGCTTGGCCGGGTCGTCCTGCTCGCGAAAGGCGAGGATCGCGAACTGTGTGCCCACCGAGGTGCCGCCGAGGTCGGCGGTGATGTCGGCGAAGGTCTTGAACCAGTCGACGTAGTGGCGCCGCACGTCACGGTCGGGGTGGCCGAAGTGGTTGAGCCGGCCGTAGGGCCCGGTCATGCCCGAGGTCACGCGCACGCCGGTCCGCCCCAGCGCCGCGCCCATTTGCCGGGTCAGCCGCCGGATCACCGGAGCTGGCCACGACGGGTTGATGAACTCATGCGTGAGCTGCAGGTCGCGGATCTTCAGATCGCGGGCCACCGTGTCGATCAGGTCGTCGGGATCGGCGAAGCGGTTCACCAGCGGGTTGGTGTTGAGCGAAAGCGTCAGTCCCATCAGGCGGCCTCGGCCTTGTGGGTGTCGAACCACTCGGTGAAGGCGGCGATCTCGGCGTCGGTCATGTCGATGCGGTTCTTGGTGCGGCGCCAGATGATGTCCTCGGCGGTCATCGCCCATTCGTTCATCACCAGCCATGTGACCTCGGCCTCGTAGAGATGCGCGCCGAAGTGACGGCCCAGCCCTTCGAGCGAGGATGCCCGGCCGACGATCTTGCGGGTCAGCGTGCCGTAGCGGCGGCCGTAGTATTCGCGCAGCTCGCGCGGCATCCACGGGTATTCCGCCTTGAGCGTCTCGCGGAAGCTGTCGTAGTCGGCGCCGGGCATGTCGCCACCGGGCAGCGGCGCGGTTTCGGTCCAGTCCCCGCCCATCTGCGGGAACACGTGACGGATCTTCTGCAGGCCACGCTCCGCGAGCTCGCGGAAGGTGGTGATCTTGCCGCCGAAGACGTTGAGCAGCGGCGCGCCGCCGGTCTCGTCGAGGTCGAAGACGTAGTCGCGCGTCACCGCCGAGGGGTTGCCCTGGCCGTCGTCGAACAGCGGCCGGACGCCCGAGAAGGTCTCGAGGATGTCCTCGCGGCGCAGCTTTTCCTTGAAGTAGCGGTTCACGCAGTCGAGCAGGTAGTCGATCTCGGTGTCGTCGATCTTGACGTCCTCGGCGCGGCCGTCATGGGCGATGTCGGTGGTGCCGATCAGCGCCTTGTCGCCCTCGTAGGCGTTGATGAAGATCACCCGCTTGTCGTGATTCTGCACGAGGTAGCTGTGCGGCCCCTCCCAGAATTTCGGAACGATGATGTGGCTGCCCTTCACGAGGCGCACGTTGCGCGACGAGTTGGCGCCGGCGACACGGGTGAGAACGTCGGTTACCCAGGGGCCGGCGGCGTTCACGAGGCATTTCGCGAGGAATTCGCGGGTTTCGCCGGTGATCGTGTTCTGCGTGACGACGCGCCACTTGCCGTCCTCGCGGCGGGCCGAGACGGCGGGCGCGCGGGTCAGCACGACGGCGCCGCGCTGCGCCGCGTCCATCGCGTTGAGGATCACGAGCCGGGCGTCGTCGACCCAGCAGTCGGAGTATTCGAAGCCGCGGGTATACTTGTCGAGGATCGGCGCGCCCTCGGGGTCGCGCTTGAGATCGAGCGTGCGGGTGCCGGGCAGCTTCTTCCGGCCACCGAGGTGGTCGTAGAGGAACAGCCCCAGCCGCACCAGCCACGCCGGCCGGTCCTGCGGCGAATGCGGCAGCACGAAGCGCAGCGGCCAGATGATGTGCGGCGCGGCGTTCATCAGCACCTCGCGCTCGATCAGCGCCTCGCGCACCAGCCGGAACTCGTAGTATTCAAGGTAGCGCAGGCCGCCATGGACCAGCTTGCCCGAGCGCGACGACGTGCCCTCGGCAAGGTCGTCCTTCTCGCAGAGCGCCACTTTCAGGCCACGGCCGGCGGCGTCGCGCGCGATGCCCGCGCCGTTGATGCCGCCGCCGATGACGAACAGGTCCACCTCTTGCGTGGTCATCTCAGGATCCTCCTTGCGCCGCCCGTTCGAGCTCTGCTCCGGGCGCGATTTCCGGTTGGTCTGCCGCTGCCGCGGTCGGGCCGCTTGCGGCGCGATGCTCCGCGAGCCGGTCCCAGACGGGTTCCAGCGCCTCGCGGGCCTGGGCATAGGCAGGGTAGAGCGAGCCGTAGATGCGGCTCAGCTCGGGGTCGGGGGCCTCGGCTTGGCCGAGAAGCGGGGTCACCCACTCGGCCACGCAGGCCTCCATGTCGGGGTAGGCGCCGATCGCCACGGCGGCCATCATCGCGCAGCCGGCGGCGCCGGCTTCTTCGCGGGCCGAGACGCGCACCGGCGCCTCGACGCTGGCAGCGAGGATCGCTCGCAGCGCGGTGCTGCGCGCGGCGCCGCCGGTCAGGCGAAGCTCCGAGGGCAGGGTGCCCATCGCGCCGTAGCAGTCGCGGGCGGCCATCCCCAGCCCCTCGATCACCGCGCGGATCATGTCCGGGAACCGGTGATGCGCCGCCAGGCCAATGAAACCCGCGCGGGCGTTCGGGTTGACCATGGGGCCGCGCTCGCCGGCCTCGGAAACGTAGGGTTGGTAGAGCAGCGTGCCCGGCTGCGACCGCTCCATCCAGCCGTCGATATGGGCCACGAGGTTGGCGTATTCGTGCGGGTGGCCGGTCTCGCTCATCAGGTCGGCGGCCATGCGCAGCGCCCAGTCGAGATTCAGCGTCGCCGCCATGTTGGTCTGCACCTGCGTCACCATGCGCTCGGCGGGCAGGCAGATGACGTAGCCGGAATCGCCCTGCAGCTGCACCGCGTCGTCGCGCACCGCGCGCATGTGCACGCCGGTCGAACCGATGGTCGAGCAGGCCGCACCCGGGGTGCCGGTGTGGACGCCCGCGCCGAGCGCGGTCATCACCATGTCGACGTAGCCGAGGCTGACCGGCGTTCCGGCGCGCAGGCCGGTGACCCGGGCCGCGGCCTCGCTCAGCGGGTGGGTGTCGCGGCTGCCGTCGACGATCTGTGGCAGGAGCTGCGCGCGATGGCGCAGGCCGAGCGCCTCGATGGCGGTGTCGGAATACTGGCGGGTGCGGAAGTCGCCGAAGGTGAAGCTTGCCTCTGACGGGTCCGTCGCGCGGACGCCGGTGAGGTTCAGGTAGAGCCAGTCCTTGCAGTGCAGCGCCACCTCGGCGCGATCGAGCAGCGCCGGGCAGTGGCGGTCCATGTGGGCCATCTGCGCGCCCTGCTGGCAGGTGTTGAGCGCGGTGCCGGTGGCATGGAAGCGCGCGGCGTTGCCGGGGGCCTGCGCCAGTGCCTGCGTGGTGCGCGCGGCGCGGGCGTCGAGCCAGAGCCAGGCGTCGTCCACGGGCCGGTTGTCGGCGCCCACGAGCCAGGTGCCGTCGCCCTGCGCCGTCACGGCAAGGGCGGCGGTGCGGTCCGCGAGATGGTCGATGCTGTCGCCGAGTCCGCGCAGCGCCTCTGCGCAGTCGGCCCAGGTGCGGTCCATGTCCTGCGTGGCGGCGCCGTCGGGGGCGGTCGTGTAACGGTTCGGAACCGCCGACGCGCCAAGCTGCGTGCCGGTCAGGGTGAAGGCGACCGCCTTGATGACCGAGGTGCCCGCGTCGATTCCGATGATGATGTCGCGTTCAGACATGATGCGCCCTTTCGAGGGGCGTATGGCCTGATGCGCAAGGCGCTGTGACCATGCGTCTCCTCCCTGTCTTCCGGCCTGCGGCTCCTCCAGCCGCCGGGCATGAAACCGGCGGGCCAAGGGCCTTCCGGTGACGATGAGCATATGGAAGCGGCCCGTTTTGTCGAGTGCATTTTTTTACTTCCATTGAAAAAAATTTCAGTTATGGTGCTGGAAACGGACCAAGCAGCCCGAAGACGCCGGCGGAGGAAATGGCGGCATCTTCAAGGGGTTGGGTTCGTAGCGGACGATCCGGCGGGAGTCGGAGCCGTTCCGGGAAACGGGAGGATGAAGGCCTGCGGACGCCGCGGGCCGGCGCGATCTCCGAAGCAGTTGCCGCCGTCGGGCGGGGCGTTTTCGTCCCGTGTCCCGATGCGGTAAGGCCAGCGGAGTATCGGGGTCAGGGGCATCACGCGATGCCCGGGCCGAGGTTCATCCAAGCGACATGAGAAACCGGCCGCGCAGCGTGGCCAGAGGGAGGAGCGAGAGGCATGAGTGCCACCGATTTCACCATGAAGCCGCGCGTGGGGCGCCGAGGCATGATCATCGGCGCGCTGGCGATCTGCGTCGTTGCGGCGATCGCCCTCGACACCACCGTCGTCACCGTCGGGTCCGAGCAGGACACCCGGGTCGCCGGCTTCGCGCCCGACGCCTATGGTGCCGAGGAATTCCCCCGCATCCGCGACTACATAACCGAGAACGCGGTCGACGCCGCGACGCTCGCCTCGGAACTGGCCGCCGACAAGAGCGCCGCCGCCGAGAAATACGGCTCGGGCGGCGCGATGCCGACCATCCCGGTTTCGTTCACCGGCACCGTCGGAGAGGGCAAGGGCGGCATCTACGACGTCGCGGTCGACGGCGCCGAGGAGGTCCGCATCCGCGTCCAGACCGGCCCCGCCATCAACGGCACCGACCTGCGCGACGCGCCCGGCGACATCGCCTTCGGCCAGTTCAAGAACCAGATCGAGTACCAGGACGCCGGTGCCGGCATCAACCGCGCCATGAAGGCCGAGGTGCTCGAGGGCATCGACAATTCCGACCTGACCGGCAAGACGATCTCGGTCACGGGCGCCTTCAAGCTCATCAACCCGAAGATGTGGCTGGTGACGCCGGTCGAGGTGTCGGTGCAATGACCGCGCATCAGTCCATCCGTCCCGAGGGCCCCGCGACCGGCGAGGTCGTGATGTCGGCCCGCCACGTCGCCAAGCACTACGGTGCGGTCAAGGCGCTCAAGGGCGTGAACTTCGACATCCACCGCGGCCAGGTCACCACGCTCTTCGGCGAGAACGGTGCCGGCAAGTCGACGCTGATGAAGATCCTTGCGGGGATCGTCACGCCGACCACCGGAGAGATCATTCTCGACGGCACGCCGGTGACCTTCCACAGCGCCAACGCCGCGCTGGCCTCGGGCATCTCGATCATCCACCAGGAGCTGGCGCTGGCGCCGAACCTGAACGTGCGCGACAACATCTTCATGGGGCGCGAGATCCGCTCCGCACGCGGCGTCGATTTCGCCGAGGAAGAGCGCGTCACCCGCGAGCTGATGGCCGAGCTCGAAGAGGACATCGACCCGCTGACCCCGCTCGAGGAGCTGCGCCTCGGCCAGCAGCAGATCGTCGAGATCGCCCGCGCGCTGCAGGCCAAGAGCCGCATTCTCATCATGGACGAGCCGACCTCGGCGCTGTCCGCCTCGGAGGTCGAGGTGCTGTTCAAGGTCATCAACGACCTGACCGCCAAGGGCGTGAGCATCGTCTACATCTCGCACCACCTCGAGGAAGCGCTCGAGATCACCGACCACGCGGTCGTGCTGCGGGACGGAGAGATGACCGCCTACGCGCCGCGCGCCGAGATCGACCTCGAGTGGATCGTGCGCAACATGGTGGGCGAGAACTTCGACCTCGGTCAGCCGCCGGCAAGTGACATGGGCGCCCCGGCGCTGTCGATCGAGGGGCTCAAGGTGCCTGACCCGTCCGGTCACGGATACGTCGTCGACGGCATGGATCTCCAGGTCAAGGCGGGCGAGATCGTCTGCGTCTACGGCCTGATGGGGGCCGGGCGCACCGAGATGATGGAATGCGCCGCCGGACGTCTCAAGGCGGAAAGCGGCGCGGTGAAGCTGCAGGGGCACGACATCTCGCACCTGTCGATCTCCGAGCGCATCGCCGCGGGGCTGGTGCTGGTCCCCGAGGACCGCCAGCGCGACGGGCTGGTGCAGACGATGTCGGTCGGGCAGAACCTGTCGCTGGCGTCGATCGGCGCCTTCACCCGGGGCCTGTTCACCAGCCGCAAGGACGAGCGCAAGGTGGTCGAGGACTCGATCCGCGAGGTCACCGTCAAGACCGACGGCGGGGCCGCGATGATCGGCTCGCTGTCGGGCGGCAACCAGCAGAAGGTCGTCATCGGCAAGATGCTGGCCACGAAGCCCGAGGTCATCCTGCTCGACGAGCCGTCGCGCGGCATCGACATCGGCGCCAAGGCCGAGGTCTTCAAGCTGCTCGCGCATACCGCGAAGGATCGCGGGCTGGCGGTGCTCTACTCGACCTCGGAAGTCGGCGAATGCCTGAGCGTGGCGCACCGGATCATCGTGATGCGCCGGGGCAGGATCTCGGCCGAATTCGACCATACCGCAACCAAGGAACAGATCATGGCCGCCTCTGGCGAAGCCGTGCATTAAGGGAGGCCGTCATGGCGGATACATCCACAACGAAACCCGCAGGCGGTGGCATGAACATGAATATCGGCAAGATCCTTCTCGAAGGCCGCGCCTTCTTCGCGCTCGTGGCGATCATCATCGTCTTTTCCATCCTGTCGCCGGTCTACTTCAGCGTCGGCAACTTCCTCATCATGTCGAGCCACGTGGCGATCTTCGGCCTGCTGGCCATCGGCATGCTGCTGGTGATCCTGAACGGCGGCATCGACTTGTCGGTGGGCTCGACGCTGGGCCTGTCCGGCGTCATCGCCGGCTACCTGATGCAGGGGGTCGAGATCCCGGCCGCCGGCGTCATCCTCTACCCGCCGGTCTGGGCCGTGGTCGTGCTGACCATCTGCCTCGGGGCCTTCGTGGGCGCGATCAACGGTGTGCTCATCGCCTTCTTCAAGGTGCCGGCCTTCGTCGCCACCCTGGGCATGCTCTACGTGGCCCGTGGTGTCGCGCTGCTGATGACCAACGGTCTGACCTACAACAACCTCGGCGGCTCCGAGGCGCTGGGCAACACCGGCTTCGACTGGCTCGGCTTCAACCGCATCGCCGGCGTGCCGATCGGGGTGATCGTGCTGGCGCTGGTGGCGCTGACCGTCGGGCTCGTGCTGGCCCGCACCGCCTTCGGTCGCTGGCTCTACGCCTCGGGCGGCAACGAACGCGCCGCCGAGCTGTCGGGCGTGCCGACCCGCAGCGTCAAGGTCTCGGTCTACGTGCTGTCCGGCATCTGCGCCGCCATCGCGGGGCTCGTGCTCAGCTCGCAGCTGACCTCGGCCGGCCCGACCGCGGGCACCACCTACGAACTGACCGCCATCGCGGCGGTGGTGATCGGCGGTGCGGCCCTGACCGGCGGACGCGGCAACGTGCGCGGCACCATGCTCGGCGCCTTCGTCATCGGCTTCCTGAGCGACGGTCTCGTGATCATCGGCGTCTCGGCCTACTGGCAGACGGTCTTCACCGGCGCCGTGATCGTGCTCGCCGTGCTGCTCAACAGCCTGCAATACGGCCGCTCCGGTCGCTGAGAATTCGAGGACGCGGGGCAGGGAGGCCCCGCGCCCGAACACCCCGCCGGATGGTCCGGCAGATTTCAAACCCAACGGGAGGAACCCCACCATGAAACTCACTCGCCGCCTGATCCTCGCATCCGTCGCCGCCCTGCCGCTCATGGCGCAGGCCGCGATGGCCGACGGCCTCATCTCGATCATCGTCAACGACCCGTCGAACCCCTACTGGTTCACCGAGGGCGAAGTCGCCAAGGCCACCGCGGAAGAGCTGGGCTACGACGCCAACGTCGCGGCGCACAAGGGCGACACCAACACCGAGAGCAACCTCGTCGACACCGCCATCACCAACCAGGCCAAGGCGATCATCCTCGACCCGGCGAACGCCGACGGTTCGGTGGGCGCGGTCAAGAAGGCCGTCGACGCGGGCATCCCGGTCTTCATCGTCAACGCCGAGATCAACCAGTCGGGTCTCGCCAAGGCGCAGCTCGTCTCGAACAACGCCCAGGGTGCCGCGCTCGGCGCAATGGCATGGGTCGAGGCCATCGGTGGTGAAGGCTCCTACGTCGAGCTCTTCGGTGCACCGTCGGACAACAACGCGCAGACCCGCTCGAACGGCTTCGAGACGGTGCTGACCCAGTATCCCGACCTCGAGAAGAAGGCGCAGGAAGTCGCCAACTGGGACCGCACCCAGGGTTACTCGAAGATGCAGTCGATGCTGCAGGCCAACCCCGACATCTCGGGCGTGATCTCGGGCAACGACGAGATGGCCCTTGGCGCGATCGCCGCGCTGAAGGAAGCCGGCAAGCTTGACGGCATGATCGTCGGCGGCTTCGACGGCTCGCCCGACGCCGTGGACGCGGTCAAGGCCGGTGAACTGACCTACACCGTGCTGCAGCCGGTCGCGATCTTCGCGGAAGAGGCCGTCCGCCAGGCCGACCACTTCATCAACACCGGTGAACTCAAGGTTGCCGAAGAAAAGCAGCTCTTCGACTGCCTGCTGATCGACGAAAGCAACGTCGACAACTACACCGGCCCGTTCACGCTGGATCAATCCTCCTGATCTCTCCTCCCTCGCGTGACGGGGAAAAGGGGGCCTTAGGGCCCCCTTTTTTGTGTTGGGGCAGGCGTAAAACGGATTGAGGAAGGGCCCGGGCCGGGGCAGGCTGCCGGCGACCCGAGACGGGGCGCGGGGAGACCAGAGAACATGGACAAGATCGCATTTCCGCTCGACGGCACATGCCGCTGCGGCTCCACCCGGTTCCGGATCACGACGGCGCCGATGATGACGGCGGCCTGCCACTGCACCGGGTGCCAGCGCATGGCGTCGAGTGCGTTTTCGCTGACCGCGATGGTTCAGGCCGACGGGTTCGAGGTCCTGGAAGGGGCGCCTGTGCTCGGCGGCCTTCGCGACCCGGACCTGCAGCACAACTTCTGCCCCGAGTGCCTGACGTGGATCTTCACGCGTGTGCCTGAACACGGGATGGTGAATGTCCGGCCGACGATGTTCGACGACCTCTCGTGGTTCGCGCCCTTCATCGAGACCTGCACGAAGACGAAACTGCCGTGGGCGCAGACCGGGGCCGCGCACAGTTTCGAGGCGTTTCCGCCGATGGAGCGTTTCGGCGAGCTGATGGCGGAATACGCGCAGAGCCGTGGCTGAGAAAAAGGCGCGCCCGGGTGGGACGCGCCTTTCGATTGCGGTCGCAGCGGGGGTCAGTAGCGCCCGGCCATCGCCTCGAGCGGCAGCGGCGTGATCCCCGAGGCATGACCGGCGGTGCCGAAGGCCTCGAAGCGGGCCTTGCAGAGCTCCTGCATCAGCGCCTTGCCCTCTTTCAGATACTTGCGCGGGTCGAACTCGTCGGGCGTTTCCGAGAGCACCCGGCGGACGCCGGCGGTCATCGCCATGCGGTTGTCGGTGTCGATGTTCACCTTGCGCACGCCCGAGCGGATGCCGCGCTGGATCTCTTCCACCGGAACACCCCAGGTCGGGCGGATGTCGCCGCCGTAGCTGTTGATGATCTGCTGCAGGTCCTCGGGCACCGAGCTCGACCCGTGCATCACGAGGTGCGTGTCGGGCAGGCGACGGTTGATCTCCTCGATCACGCTCATGGCGAGGATGTCGCCATCGGGCTGCCGGGTGAACTTGTAGGCGCCGTGGCTGGTGCCCATCGCGACGGCCAGCGCATCGACGCCGGTGTCCTTCACGAACTGCTCGGCCTCGGCCGGATCGGTCAGAAGCTGCTCTTCCGAGAGCTTCTCGGTCGCGCCGTGGCCGTCCTCCTGGTCGCCCATGCCGGTTTCCAGCGAGCCCAGCACGCCGAGTTCGCCCTCGACCGAGACGCCGCAGGCGTGGGCCATCTCGGTCACGCGCCGGGTGATGTCCATGTTGTAGGCGTAGTCGGCGGGCGTCTTGCCGTCAGCCAGCAGGGAGCCGTCCATCATCACGCTGGTAAAGCCGTGCTGGATCGCCGTGGCGCAAGTGGCCAGATCGTTGCCGTGGTCGAGATGCATGCAGACCGGGACCTCGGGGAAGGTCTCGACCAACCCGTCGATGAGCCGCGCGAGCAGCTTGTCACCGGCGTAGCTGCGGGCCCCGCGCGACGCGGCGAGGATCACCGGAGCGTTGGCCTCGCGGGCGGCGGACATGATGGCAAGCCCCATCTCCATGTTCGAGATGTTGAAGGCGGGCACGGCGTAGCCATGCTCGGCGGCATGGTCGAGAAGCTGGCGAAGGGTGATGCGGGCCATTGGGGTCAGGTCTCCTGCGCGATGTAGCGGGCGATGGTGTCCACCTCGTCCGTGGCGCCGAAAACCAGCGCGACGTTCTCGTGCGGGGTGGCGGGGACAAGATCGAGGATGCGGCGGGTGCCGTCGGTGGCGCGGCCGCCGGCGGCTTCGATGAGCAGGGCGATCGGCACCGCCTCGTAGGCGAGCCGCAGCCGGCCACCCTCGTAGCCGGGGCGCCGGTCGGCGGGGTAGAGGAAGGCGCCGCCCTTGAGCAGGATGCGGTGCAGCTCGCCCACGGCGGCGGCGAGCCAGCGCATGTTGAAGTCGCGTCCGCGCGGGCCGTCCTTGCCGGCGCGCAGGTCGCGCGCCCAGGCCTGCAGGCCGGGCGACCAGTGGCGCTCGTTCGAGGCGTTGTAGGCGATGCTCGAGGTGGTGGGCTTCAGCGTCACGTCGCGGGCGGCCATGCGGAAATCCTGCCCGTCGAAGGTGGCGATCTGCACGCCCTCGCCGGTGGTGTAGCCGAAATCCAGCGAATGGCCGAAGGAGGCGTAGCCTGCCGCCACCGCCTCGGAGCCCTTGCGGGCGAAATCGGCGGGGCCCGTGGGGTAGATCACGAAGAGCATGCCCAGCGGTGCGCCGATGCCGATGGAGCCGGAGCCGTCGATCGGGTCGATGGCGATGTCCCAGGCGCCGTTCGGGTCGATGGTCTCGACCGCCTCGGCTTCTTCCGAGAGCATGTGCCGCACGCCGCAGCCGTGCATCTCGGCAAGGATGTGGTCATGCGCCCCCACGTCGAGCGCCTTCTGCGCGTCGCCGCTCTCGTTGTTGCCCACGAGCGCGGCGGGGTCCCCCGGCAGCTTGCCGGCGGCAAGCCGGGCGGCGATGGCGGGCAGGGCGTGCGCAAGCGCGCCGATGATGCGGCCGACGCCGTCTTCGGGCAGGCAGGCCGGCAGGATGGCCGCCGTGGACAGGCGGTCATTGGGCAGGGTCAGCATGTGGGGGATACCTCGGGGGCAGATGGGTCGCCCGGGAGAGGGCAGGAGGAAGGCCCGGCGCCGGAAGACGCCGGGCCGGACCGGTTACGCCTTGTTGTACTTGGCGTCGACCTCGTTGATGGCGTTCACGTTGCCTGCCGACTTGCCGTTCGGATCGAACGACGCGCTCAGGAAGGCATCCGCGATGTCCTTGGCCAGTTCGGGCCCGATCACGCGCGCACCCATGGTGATGATATGCGCGTTGTTGGACGTGGCGGCCTTGCCGGCGGAATAGGTGTCGTGGGTCTGCGCCGCACGGATGCCGGGGATCTTGTTCGCCGACATGCACACGCCGATGCCGGTGCCGCAGCACAGGATCGCCTTGTCGTAGGTGCCGTCCATCACGGCCGAGGCAACGCGGTCGGACATGTTGGCGTAGAACGCATCGGGGCCGTCTGCCGACAGCGACACGTCCGACACCTCGTAGTCGGGGTTCTGGGCGAGATACTCGGCCAGGACCTTCACCAGCGGTTCGCCCGCGCTGTCACCTGCTACTGCAATCTTCATCGTGGAATCCTCCAATCAGTCTTGTGCCCCGAGCACTGCACCGCAGCGCGCGAGAATGTCGAGGTAGCCGGACACGTCCCAGGCAGAGCGCCCGATGAACAGCCCGTCGATATGTGGGCAGGCGATCAGCTCGGCGCAATTGCCCGGGTTGACCGACCCGCCGTAAAGGCAGGGAATGCGCCGCCCCAGCACGTCTTCGGCGACGGCGATGATCTCGGCCTGGCGCGCGTCCGCATAGTCGGACGTGGCCGGGATGCCGTTCTCGCCGATGGCCCAGACCGGTTCGTAGGCAAGCCAGATCTCGGCGCCTTTCTGGTCGTCCGAGAGCTTCGAGAGCGCGCCGCGCACCTCGCGTTCGAGCACCTCGGCGGCGCGGCCGCCCTCGCGGTCCTCGAGCGTTTCGCCGATGCAGATCAGCGGGATCAGCCCGTGGCGCACGGCGGCCTCGGTCTTGAGCCCGACGGTCTCGTCGGTCTCGCCGAAATGCTCGCGGCGCTCGGAGTGGCCGAGCTCGACGACATCGAGGCCGCAATCGGTGAGCATCGGGGCCGAGACCTCGCCGGTCCAGGCGCCGGCATCGGCCCAGTGCATGTTCTGCGCGCCGACCTTGACGGGACGCCCGTCCAGCGCCGCCTTCACCTCGCGCACGGCGGTGAAGGGCGGGATCACGAAGCTCTGGATGTTGTCGTCGAGCGTGGCCTGCGCCAGCCCGTCGGCCCAGGTCATCGCCTCGGCGAGCGTCTTGTTCATCTTCCAGCTGGTGCCGATCCAGGCCTTGGGCATCGGTGAGTCTCCCTGATTTCTCGACAGTACACTTAACATCTCCAAACCATGATTCAACACAAAAAATGTGATAATGTGATTTTATCTTGTTAAGTTTTGGGAGGCGAGTTAGCGTGCCGGCAACAGGAGGACATCATGCTCGACCAGACATTCGTTTCCCAGAAAGCCGCCATCGACCCCGACAACTTCGCGCTTGCGAACTGCCTGCGGGCGCTGGCAATCGACGCGGTGAACGCCGCGAACTCCGGCCACCCCGGCGCGCCCATGGGCATGGCCGACGCGGCCACCGTGCTTTTCAGCAAGCACCTGAAATTCGATGCCTCGGCCCCCGACTGGCCCGACCGCGACCGCTTCGTGCTGTCGAACGGCCATGCCTCGATGCTGCTCTACGGTCTTCTGCACCTCACCGGTTACGAGGACATGACCATCGAGCAGATCCGCAACTTCCGCCAGTGGGGCGCGATCACCGCCGGCCATCCGGAGTGGGGCCATGCCAAGGGAATCGAGACCACCACCGGCCCGCTCGGGCAGGGCATTGCCACCGCCGTGGGCATGGCGCTCGCCGAACGCGCGATGGCCGGTGAATTTCCCGGCCTCGTCGATCACCGGACATGGGTGATGCTGGGCGACGGCTGCCTGCAGGAAGGCATCGGGCAGGAGGCGATCTCGCTCGCCGGGCACCTCGGCCTCGGCAAGCTCAACGTTCTCTACGACGATAATGACATCACCATCGACGGGCCGACCTCGGTCAGCTTCTCCGAGAACGTGCCGGCGCGGCTCGAGGCCTGTGGCTGGCACGTGATCCGCTGCGACGGCCACGACGCCGCGGCGCTCGACAAGGCGATGACCGAGGCCAAGGCCGAGACCTCGCGCCCCACGCTCATCGCCATGAAGACGGTGATCGGTTTCGGCGCGCCCAACCGCGCCGGCACCGCCAAGGCGCACGGCTCACCGCTGGGCGAGGAAGAGGGCGCGCTTGCCAAGGCCGCGCTCGGCTGGGATGCCGCCCCCTTCGATATCCCGGCGGATCTGGCCGACGCATGGAAGGCCATCGGCGCCCGTGGCGCGCAGGCCCGCGCCGAGTGGGAGGACGCGCTCGCCGCCTCCAACCATGCCGACACCTTCCGCAGCCGCATCGCCGGCGAGCTGCCCGAGGGCTACGAGGCCGCCGTCACCGAGGCCCGCAAGGCGCTGTTCGACGCGCCGCAGAAGGTCGCCACCCGCAAGGCCTCGCAGATCGCGCTGGAGAGCCTGACGGCGGCGGTGCCCGCGATGATCGGCGGCAGCGCCGACCTGACCGGCTCGAACCTGACGCGCGTCCCGGCGGTCGACACCACCTTCACCGCCGAGACGCCGGGCCGTTACATCGGCTACGGCGTGCGCGAGTTCGGCATGGCGGCAGCGATGAACGGGCTGGCGCTGCACGGCGGTCTGCGGCCCTACGGCGGCACCTTCCTGGTGTTCTCGGACTACGCCCGCAACGCCATCCGCCTTTCGGCGCTGATGGGTCTGGGTGTCACCTACGTGATGACACATGATTCCATCGGTCTCGGCGAGGACGGGCCGACGCACCAGCCGATCGAGCACCTTGCCTCGCTCCGGGCCATCCCGAACCTCAACGTCTTCCGTCCCGCGGACGCGGTCGAGACGCTCGAGGCCTGGGATCTCGCGCTGCGCACGCCGGGCACGCCGGCGCTGATGGCGCTGTCGCGGCAGGGCGTTCCGCAGCTGCGCGAGGCCGGCGACGAGAACCTCACCGCCCGTGGTGGCTACGTCATCCGCAGCTACGGCGACCGGCGCGACGTGACGCTTCTGGCCACCGGCACCGAGGTGTCGCTGGCGGTCGAGGCTGCCGAGGCCCTGCACGCCGACGGCGTGGGCGTGGCGGTGGTGTCGATGCCCTGCTGGGAGCTCTTCGATGCCCAGCCCGAGGCCTACAAGGCCGAGGTCCTGGGCGATGCGCCGCGCATCGCGGTCGAGGCGGCCTCGCCCTTCGGCTGGACCCGCTACGTGACCACCGAGGACGACGTGATCGGCCTGCGCGACTT
>MDTG01294150.1_pt1 | contig 24471 bp, 17 predicted proteins | sample 811421 | NCBI WGS metagenome assembly MDTG01 (sample SAMN05326645, study PRJNA326480) | marine metagenome | isolation source: seawater | place: Pacific Ocean: South East | collected 2011 | reverse complement strand
TGGCGCGCACTCTGCGGGTTTGCGCCTTTTTGCAAGTGGTGCACCACAATAATGGCAGCCTTCTTCTCAATAGCAAATTCTTCGATCGCCTCGAAGAACTCACTCACCACATCTGCATCGTTCTCGTCGCCGGTGAGGTATTTACGCGCCGGATCAATTACGATTAGCGGCACTTCCGGCAGTTTATGCAATTCACTTAAGAACGCACCAAATGACACATCTTCGCCGAAGTCGGTGCGTTGAAACATCAGACGTTTGGCGCGATTGTCCGGATCAAACAGGCTACCGCGCGCATTGATAATGGCAGGCCCGTCTTCGCCTGAGAAATAAATGCACAAGCCTTTGCATTTCTCCAGATCAAGCGGTTGGCCAAGCCATGTTGGCGGCTCTTCATCCTCAGCGTAATCGGTGGCGGCCAGCACACATAAATGATGCGCGATGGAGCTTTTGCCTGTTCCGCCTGAGCCTGCCAGCAACGTGATGCTGCCACGCGGCACAAGCCCCGGCACAATAAATTCGAACTGCTCGTCCGCGCCCTGACGCATTGGGCCCGTCGCATCGAACAATTTGATGTCACGCGCGCACATCTCATAAAACTGTACATTACGTTCAATATCAGCCGGATCGGTGCCAAATTTGGTATAGAGCGAATGTTGGCGTTCGTAGGCCTCCCAGCATTGCGCGGCTTCCAGCACTTTCTGTGTGTCCAGCTTATGCTTGGCTACAATCGCCTCAATGTCATTCTCATCTGGCACAAGCTGCGCCACATCCTCATGCATAAACATGCCATGGGTGGACAGATAGTTTAGGCCAGAAAGCAAATAGAAGGGAAAATACTGATCGCTCTTGATATCGGTCAGCGCATAGATAGCGCCGATAACGGGGGCTAGCGCATCCTCCTGATCCACGCGCAGCGCCTTGTCGCTAAAGCCCAGCACTTTAAGCCCTGCTTCCGGATTATCAGCACGGCTAAAATGCGAGGCCAACAAACCCAGATCATGCACACGCTGCATAGCTGTGTGCTGAACCTCCGACACACCAAGCCCCAAAGCCGTACACCAAACTATACCACTGCCGATTTCTTTCGGCGTTTGGCCGTCCACCACCTCGTGCAGCACGGGATTTAGTAGCAAAGGCGAGTTGGGTAGGCGGCCTTCATTATAATGCTGCTTGATGAAATCAACCGCTTTGCCCGTTTCATCCGCTCCAAACCACAGATTCAGCCCTTCTTCTTCCACGCGCCATGGCTCTTGCCCCTGCATGGTATAGAGCGACATTTTGCCGTCCAAGCCCACCGCATGATGGCCTTGCCAAATCAGCGCCAGCTCGTCTTCTATAATCTCGTAATTTGGTTGCCCATCCTGCATTGACTCAATCCATCCTTCGGTGCATCTTGATTGCAGTCAACTATACAATGTTTTTTGCATGCCATCGCCTCAAATTTTCACCCTGCCGCTGGATAAGCCCTTTGTAGATGTGCTGGCCTGCCATGTGTTGACACAATACAACACAGAACAGCTGCCTCAGGTGAGTGTGCTACTGCCCAACCGCCGCTCATGCACCGCCCTGCGCGATGCATTGCTGCGTATGTCGCAAGGCAAAGCACTGGTATTGCCAAAGATTCGCGCCATTGGCGATGTTGACGAAGACGCACTGATGATCAGCAGCATCGACACATCCCCTGCGCTATATGAAGCACTCAAAGCCATTCCGCCCGCTATGCCGCGTATCACACAACAATTGATGATGACGCGTCTTGTGTATGCGCTGGGCGACAATCCCGACAGCCCGTTCCAACCAAGCCTCCAGCAAGCCAGCGATCTGGCGCAGGAGCTGGTCGCCTTCATCAATGAAATGGAACGAGAAGGCATTGCCTATGACAAGCTGGAGGCACTCGTGCCAGAGCAATATGCCGAGCACTGGCAACTTACCTTGCGCTTTTTGCGCATCGTCACCCAGAACTGGCCAGACATTCTGGAGCGGGAAGGGGTGATCAGCCAAACGGCACGACGTAACCAGCTGGTGCATGCACTGGCAGAGCATTGGCAGGCACATCCCTGCCAAACGCCCGTTATTGCCGCTGGCACCACCGGCACCATCCCCGCTACGGCGCGGCTGCTCGGTGTGATTGCCGCCATGCCACAAGGAGAGGTGATCCTGCCCGGGCTAGACGTGCATTGCGATGCATCCGTGTGGCAACATTTGAGCCCCAGCCACCCGCAATTTCAGTTAAAGCAGCTGCTTAACAGCATGGATGTGGCGCGCGATGACATTCAGCTGCTGGATTATGACGCAGTGCCCACAGGCCATGTTAGCCGTGCACGGGCGGTGCTGCGCTCTATGCATCCCGCAGAATGCTGCGCTGACTGGCACCATTCCACTGCTCCCGACGCACAAGCCTGGCAGCAATGCAGCCGCATCGACACCCGCACACAGGAAGAAGAGGCGGCACTCTGCGCGGCACTTCTGCGCGAAACGCTGGAAACACCCGCCAAGCAAGCCGCGCTCGTCACCCAAAACCGCACACTGGCGCGCAAAACCGCTGCTTTATTGAAGCGGCTGGATATTCATGTTGATGACTCAGCTGGCACCGCCTTATCGCAAACGCAAGAGGCCATTTTCCTGCTGCATATTGCCGAGTTATGCCAACAGCGCTTGTCGCCAGCCGGATTGCTTTCGCTGTGGCGTCACCCGCTATGGCGTGGCGAGTTGAGCGCACATCAGCATGCACAAGCCACCAACTGGCTGGAAATACATGTATTGCGTGGCATTCGCCCCGTCAGCCACTGGCAGGGACTGATCCGCGAAGCAGAGCAGGCACGGCAACCACATCCCGACGCGATTGAGCTGCTAAACTTTACGCGCAGCATATTTGAGCCATTGCAGCAACTGATGCAGCAATCAACGCATGTTTTATTTTCACATATGCTTGAGCAGCATTGGCAGGCTGCAAGCAAGTTAGGCTTTGGCGAGCAGAGTAACGACGCATTTGAAATGCTGGAACGCGCCTTTGCCGATATTAGCCAGAGCGCAGAGCATATTGGCGCGATCGAACCCGGCGGCTATGCCGACACGTTAAGTCAATTGCTCAGCCAAACCACCTACCGCCCACGTTTCACCACACATCCGCGCCTACGCATCCTCACCCCGATGGAGGCGCGCCTTCAGCATTTTGACCGTATTATCCTTGCAGGGCTGAACGAAGGCGAATGGCCGCAGGAAAACCAGCCTAACCCTTGGCTTAATCACGCCATGCGCACCGAGCTTGGCCTGCCTGATGCGGAACGTCATATCGGCCAATCAGCGCATGACTTTGTGATGCTGTGCGGGGCAGAGGAAGTGTTTTTCACCCGCGCTAATCAGGTGGAAGGGGCGGTCAGCATACCAAGCCGTTTCTTACAAAGACTTGAAGCGCTATTGGATATATATAAGCAATCAGATGCGCTTAACACTTCTCAGCCTTATATCGAATGGCTTCAGACGGCACTACCGCAAGGAGAGGGCACCCCTTCAGCCCCACCTACCGCCAACCCACCACTTAGTACGCGCCCCACATCGCTTGCGGCTACCAGCATGGAGCGGCTGATGCGCGACCCATATGGCTATTATGCGCAAAAAATACTGAAGCTTCGCAAACTCGACCCGTTAGATAAAGAGCCTGACAATGCATTATTTGGCACCATCGTACACAAGGCCATGGAAAGCTACACCAAGCGCAGAATGGAACAAAACCTGCCGCCCAGCCTGGAATTGCTGTTGGAATGCGGCGCGAAAAGCTTTGCCCCTATGATGCAACGCCCCGCGGTGCAAACTTTTTGGTGGCCACGGTTTGAAAGCACCGCAGAATGGCTGATCGAACAAGAGCTGGCACGCGCCACACCGCACACCATCGAAGCCGAAGTAACCCGCGCACGCGAGTGGACGCTGGATGGCGGCACCATCGCCACCACCACCGCCACCATTGACCGACTGGAATGGCACGACAACTATCAGGTGGTTGTGGATTACAAAACCGGCAGCCCAATTTCCAAACAGGCTATTGCTCTTGGCTATAGCTGCCAGTTGCCGCTTATCAGCCTGATTCAACAGCAGGAAGATAAAAATGTCGGCTCGGCTGAATTTTGGTATCTGAAAGGCGGAGAAGAGAAATCCGAAATATGGTCGCTGCAGGCCAAATTCAAAAAAGCCGGTGAATGTGAAGACATTCTGGAAAGCACCGAAGAAGGGGTGCGCAAAGTGCTGCACGCCTATTTAGAGAAAGACCAGCCTTACTATGCGGTGCCAATCGACAAATATGCGCCGCCGCAGGACTTTAATGACTATGCGCATCTGGCGCGCATCAAAGAGTGGAAAACTGCCGGCTAGTGCAGGGTAGGACGCTCATGCGCATACGCCATATCGTCAAGACGCGCCACGCGCGCATATAATTCCAGACTTTCATCCAGCAGATAGACCACAAAATCAGGTAGCCATGCACGCGCTTCCACATTGTCGAGCAGGCAAATGCTGCGCCCGTCGAGGCGATATTTCCGCCGCGCTTCCTCTTCGCTCAGCTTGCCCGCATAGACCGCCTTGCGCACCATTATCCACGCCATAATACTGGTAAGGCGCATGGTGATCCGCGACATTTCGCTGGAGAAAATCACCTGACAATATTCAGGTATGATCGCTTGCTCTTCCGCGCCGTAATATTCAAAATACTCATGGCTCTCTAACAAAAGCTGTAAAGTTTCATCGAAAATTGCGGGCATAAAGGATACATTTCCTGCCTGAGCAGAATATGTAACATCTTGTAATTCTTTGCTTGCCATACGCCATACCTTTCTTCTTTTATAAAGGTAGCAAATCAGCGTTAACAAAACTTAAACAATTGATTGAATTTTATACAAATTGTCACTCACCCCTCAACAGCGCTTAGCCACACATCCGGACCAATCGGTCTGGGTGTCGGCCAATGCAGGTACAGGCAAGACCACGATTCTTGTGGATCGCGTGCTGCGATTACTCATGCAGGGCACATCGCCTGACAGTATTTTATGCATCACCTTCACCACGGCGGGCGCCGCTGAAATGCACGAGCGCGTGCTGCGCAAACTACGTAGCTGGCTCACTCTGCCAGAACCCGAGCTCATAACAGCACTGGAAGCGCTATTGGAGCGCACGCCGAGCGCCGCAGACATCAGTAAAGCGCGCTGTCTGATGTGTGAGTTGCTGGAAGCAAGCCCGGGCTTAAAAGTGCAGACGATCCACAGCTTCTGTCAGTCGCTATTGCGGCGTTTTCCTCTCGAATCAGGGCTTAGCCCGCATTTTACCGTGATGGATGAGCGCAGTGCGGGGGAGTTATTGGGCGAGGCACAGCAAACCGTTATCAGCCAAAGCGAGCAACACAGCCAAGCGCTTCAGGACGCATTGGCATTCTTGGCGAAAGACGCAGGCGAACATAATTTCTCCACCATCATCAAATCTGCGGTGTCCTCGCGCGGGCGCTTTCAGCAACTATTAAGCCAACATGCGCAACCAGAAGCCATTCATCAACTGCTCTATGACAAAGCAGGCGTAGAGCCAGATGATACCGCGCAAACATTGCAGGCTAAACATCTAAGCCCAAGTACAGACTGGCGCGTGGAATTAAAAGCAGCGGCAGACCATATGGCAGGCCTATCCCAAAAAGGGCCAAAAGAAGCGGCAGAAGCTATCTATCGCTGGCTGGAGACGGGTGATTGCACCGCATATCTGGATTTCTGGCTGACCGGTAAAGGCGAGCTGAAAGCCTTCAAACAGGTACAGGGCATGGCAGATGACAGCTTTAGCATTGTCGAGCGCGAGCGTGTGCGGATTAAAGCCTATGTGGATACGTTGGGCGCGTGCCATATCGCCCGCGCGACATGCCACGTCGTCACGCTGGCCGAAGCTATATTGAGCATTTACCAGCAACAAAAAGCCGCTAAAGGGCTGCTCGATTATGATGATCTCATTTTCTATAGCCTGAACCTGCTTGAACGCGCCGACATCATGCCATGGATACTGTTTAAGCTGGATCAAAGTATCGCACATATTCTGTTGGATGAGGCGCAGGACACCAGCCCGACACAATGGAAACTCATCCGATTACTGGCCGAACATTTATCCAATAATGAAGAAGAGCACACGCCCAGCATTTTTATTGTGGGCGATCTCAAACAATCCATCTATAGCTTCCAAGGGGCAGAGCCAAAGCTATTTCTTGATTCACGCTCACACCTGCCGCCGCCCTATGACAGCAAAATAACACCGCAATATATTGAACAATCGTTTAGATCGACACGTGAGGTATTAGCGCTGGTGGATGCTGTGAGCAATCAACCCGCCATTCGCCATGCCACCACGTACGAGGATAAGCAGGTAATGCACCCTTATGCACGCAAAGATGCAGCGGGCAGGGTAGAGATATGGCCAGTTGTGCAGGCCGAACAAGCCGAAACAGAGGCGTGGCACATACCACAACAGGCGCACACCCAACAGGCCGATGCACAAACCGAACTGGCCAACCAAATTGCCGCACGCATTGCCGACTGGTTGCGAAATAAGCAACCGCTTGCCGCGCGAGGACGCGCCGTGCAGCCGGCTGATATTATGATTTTGCTGAGAGAGCGCAAGGAGCTGGCGCAAAAGCTCATCGCGGCATTGCGCCGGCATGATGTGCCTGTAGCGGGGCTGGATCGCATGGTGGTCAACGAGCATATTGCGGTTGAGGATATGGTTGCACTCGCGCAGTTCTGTTTGCTGCCCGATGATGATCTGAATCTGGCCTGCGTGCTCAAATCCCCTTTTGTTGGGATCGACGAGGACGCATTACTTCAGCTGGGTTATGGGCGTGAGGGCAGCCTGTGGCACAGCCTGCAAACCCACGCAGAGGATGACATCACGTTAGCAAGACACGTTGAAAAACTGGAGCACATTAAAGCCGCAGCCTTTACGCAAGCGCCCTATGAATGGTGCATGTATGTGCTGGAAGAGCAGGGCGGCCTTGAGGACTGCGCGGCACGACTTGGCGCGGAAGTGCGGGAGGTGTTGAACGAATTTCTGTCGCAAGTGCTGTTATATGAGAAGAACAACGCCGCCACGCTGCAAGGGTTCATTCATTGGTTTCAGCAAGGGCGCACAGAAATCAAACGCGACATGGAGCAGGGCATTGATGCCGTGCGCGTTATGACGGTGCATGCCTCCAAAGGGCTACAGGCGCCTATTGTGATTTTGCCTGACACCACTTCGTTGCCACATGCCAGCAAAATACCATCGCTGCAATGGCCGCCCGATAATGACGGCCTGCCATGGCACACACCATCCGGCCGCAGCAATCATCCGCTTATACGCCCCGAACGCGACCGATTGCAGCAAAATGCCAAAGAAGAATATTACCGCCTGCTGTATGTAGCGCTTACACGCGCCGCGGACGAATTGTATATTTGTGGCGCCACGAAGGACGATAAACCACCACACGCAGACTGCTGGTACAGTGTATGCAAGCATGCTTTAAGCGCACTAGACGAGGCGGAAGAGGCTGAAGATGGTACGGTTTCACTTGCATCGCCCGCCTCTCAAGCAGCGCCAACAGCGGGGGCGACTGACGCAGAAAGCGCACGCCACGTCACATTGCCGGAATGGTGGCATAAAAACGCCAGCAACGAGCCCGCAATACGCTGGGCCAGCCCATCATCACTGGTCGCCCCGGTTACAACCTCACAGGCAAAAACAAGTAGCAACAATGCAGCAGAGCGCGGCACATTAGTGCATTTATTATTGGAATGGCTACCCCTTGCCCCCTCGCATCAATGGCACAATGCCGGCAGCGATCTGGTAGCCCGACACGCGCCCCACATGCCCGAAGGAGAGCGGCAAGCTTTGCTGGAGCAGGCGTTGCGGGTTATGCAGGATGACACATTTGCAGAGGTATTTGCAGAAGGCTCGCACGCTGAAGTTTCGCTATGCGGCACTATCACCATGCCAGATGGCAGCATCTTAAATGTGTCGGGGCAGGTAGACCGGCTCTGCATCACGGAACATACCGTCTATATTATTGATTATAAATCAAATCTTCACCCTCCGGCGCATATTTCTGACGTTCCAGAAACATACCGTTTGCAACTCTATGCTTACCGTGAGCTTATAAAACAGCTATATTCAGATAAGGTTATCAAAAGCGCATTGTTGTGGACAACCACCCCTTCGTTACTGGACATGACCAATGCACTTGATACAACTGAAAGCACGCCGCCCTTGCAAATAGCATAAGGCGCACTAATTAATAAAAAAGAAACTGAGGATATCGCAATGACCACGAAACAAGTAACTGATGACGCATTTGAAACTGAAGTGCTAAAAGCTGACGGCCCCGTGCTGGTAGATTTCTGGGCAGAATGGTGCGGCCCTTGTAAGCAATTATCTCCCGTGTTGGATGAATTGGCTGGCGAGTTTGAAGGCAAGGTACAGGTTGCCAAAGTGAATATCGATCAGAACCCCGAAACACCTCAAAAATATGGTGTACGCGGCATTCCTACATTGATGGTATTCCGTAACGGCGAAGCCGTCGCAACCAAAGTTGGCTCGATGCCTAAAGGTCAGCTCAGCGAGTGGTTGGAATCTGTAACCAACGCTTAGTAAGGTAATTCAGTCATTTGACGGGTAGCGCGTTGACGCAACACGTTCAGCATATTGAAGCATTATGCTCCTATCTTTACACACAGTGGGGGCTGCATGCTCTGATGGCGGCAGAGCAAGAATTCTACTTGCAAGGCGAGGCGGTAAAGCCACGTCAGCCTCATTGGGACGCGCTACAACTCGTTTGTAACAACGAAACTATTACCCTCGAAGAAATTAAGCCTGAGGATGGCGATAAGCAGTTTGAAATATCGCTGCCGCCCACTTATCCACTTACACTTGCACCTGCCTTAGCAGGCCTGCGAACCACGCTTGATGTGTGGGCGCAAGAGCATGGCTGGCAGGCTAATTTCGCCGCCAAGCCTTATCCTAATCAGCCAGGTAGTGCGCTGCATTTGCACATCCATTTGGAAGATGATTCGGGCAAAAACGTATTCACCAAAAACGACGACGCAATGAGCCTGCCGCTCACCCATAGCTTAGGTGGCTTATTAGCAACCATGGCTGAATCAATGGTGTTTTTTGTGCCCGACGAAGTTGGCTATGCCCGCTTTGACGGCAGCGACCACACACCCAGCACAGTCTGCTGGGGTGCGAACAATCGCACCACCGCACTGCGTCTGCCCGACAAACGCACACAGCAAAAATTTATTGAGCATCGCATTTCTTCTGCCAACGCCGATCCGTATGCAGCTATTGCCGCCATTCTGGCTGGCATCGTATATGGTTTGGAGCAGCAGGTTGATCCTGGCGAACAGATATTTGGTAATGCGGGCGATACACATTACCAACTGCCCATGCTTCCCGCCAGCATGGCTGAAGCCCGCCAGCGCTTTGAATCGCAGGGTATTGTGAACTCTATCTTAGAAAGAAGTGCAAATGCCGCTTAGCAGGCTTGCGAAAGCTCGCTTACAAAGGCTTTCACCTTATCTACCAAGTCTGGATCGCCGCCATGCTCGCCAATCAGCTTCACAATCGCCGAGCCTACCACCACACCATCTGCCAATGGCGCGAAATCGCGCACCTGCTCAGCTGTTTTGATGCCAAAGCCAACGGTCACCGGCAGATCAGTGCTTTCTTTAAGTTGTTGCAACTGTTCAGCCAGCACAGTCTTGTCGGCAGCTTGCGCGCCAGTGATGCCCGCAATCGACACATAATACACATAGCCACTCGCATGCTCTAACAACACGGGCAGACGGTCGCCCAGCGAGGTTGGCGCTATCAGTCGCACCATGGCAATACCGTGCTGTTTCAGCACGGGCTCGATTTCCTTAGCCTCTTCTGGCGGCACATCCACAAGGATAATACCATCAACACCGCTTTGCTGCGCACGTTTGGCAAATGCCTCCACGCCCATATGATAGACGGGGTTATAATAGCCCATAAGCACGATTGGCGTACTGTCATTCTGGGTGCGGAAGCTGGCGGCCATGTCGCACACATCTTCAAGGCTTACACCTTGTGCCAATGCGCGGCGCCCCGCCGCCTCGATTACCGGCCCATCAGCCATAGGGTCAGAGAAGGGCACGCCAAGCTCGATAATGTCAGCGCCCGCATCTGGCAGCATATTCAACAAGGCTTGCGCCTTAGGCAGATCGGGATCACCCGCCATAATAAATGGCACAAAGGCTTTCTTGCCGCTTGCCTTCAGAGCGGCGAAACAAGCATCTAAACGCGCACTCATAGCGATACTCCCAATGCTTCGGCGACAGTGAAAATATCTTTATCGCCGCGGCCACACATATTCATCACCAGCACATGGTCGTTAGGCAGCTCTGGCGCCACCTTCAACACATGCGCCAATGCATGTGACGGCTCAAGCGCAGGGATAATCCCTTCCAGCTTGGCGCACAGCTTAAAGGCCTCGAGCGCCTCCGTATCTGTTACCGACACATATTCCACACGCGCATTATCTTTCAGGAATGCGTGCTCAGGTCCAATACCCGGATAGTCCAGCCCTGCTGAGATAGAATGCGCTTCTTCGATTTGTCCGTGCGCGTCTTGCAGCAGATAGGTGCGATTGCCATGCAGTACGCCCGGCTCGCCTTTCGCCAAAGAAGCGGCGTGTTTTTTATCCAACCCTTCGCCTGCAGCCTCCACGCCAATCATACGCACCGATGCATCACCGAGGAACGGATGAAACAGACCAATCGCATTTGATCCACCGCCGATGCATGCCACCAGACTATCGGGCAGCCGGCCTTCGGCCAGCTTCATTTGCTCGCGCAATTCATGGCCAATGATAGACTGAAAATCTCGCACCATCGCAGGGTAGGGATGTGGGCCTGCTGCCGTGCCAATCAGATAGAAGGTGCTGTCGACATTGCTTACCCAGTCACGCAGCGCTTCGTTCATTGCGTCTTTCAGCGTGCCTGCACCCGCGCTGACGGGCTTAATATCTGCGCCGAGCAACTTCATACGGAACACATTTGGCTGCTGGCGCTCCATATCGCGCGCGCCCATATACACCACGCATTCCAACCCGAATAATGCACATACGGTCGCAGTCGCCACACCGTGCTGTCCTGCACCGGTTTCAGCGATGATACGCTTCTTACCCATGCGCTTTGCCAGCAATATCTGGCCAAGGCAGTTATTGATCTTGTGTGCACCTGTATGGTTCAGTTCGTCGCGCTTTAAATAAATCTTAGCGCCGCCACAATGCTCACTTAGACGCTCCGCATGGTAAAGCGGGCTAGGGCGTCCGGTGTAGTGTGCATGCAGCTTATGCAGCTCATCATAGAAGGCAGAATCCTGCTTTGCCTCTTCATAGGCTTGTTGCACCTGTAAAATCAGCGGCATCAGGGTTTCTGACACATAGCGTCCACCATACAGCCCAAAATGGCCATTCTCATCAGGTTCGCTTTTGAATGCTAGATCAGCCATGACACTCCAATACGGTTTGATTAAACAGGCGTAGCTTTTCGGCATCTTTTACGCCACGCGAGACCTCAATGCCAGAGGAAACGTCCACTTTTTTTGCGCCTGTTATGCGTATGGCGTCCTGCACATTCTCGCAGGTTAAACCGCCTGACAAAAACCAATGCACGTCAAACACTTCATTCGCCAGCAGCGACCAGTCAAAGCTATGGCCCGTACCACCCGATACGCCTTGCTCTACCTTGGTGTCAAACAGCAACATATCGGCGACGCGGCTATAGGCATGCGCGGTGGCAATGTCGTCTTTGGTGGCGATAGGAACCGCCTTAATAACAGGCAGCGAGAAACGGTCTTTTATTTCCTGCACGCGTGACTCCGACTCATCGCCATGCAATTGCAGCATGCGCGGTTGCCACACGGGCAACAGGGCTCGCAAATCATCGTCACTGGGGTTCACCATCACGGCAACTGTGTGAATATTCGCAGGCAGATTGCGGGTTAGGCGTGCAGCTTCATCGACAGATACGGCGCGAGGAGAGGGCGGATAAAGCACAAAGCCAAGATAAGACGCACCAGCATCTACAGCCCAATGCACCGACTCCAGTGTGTTCAGTCCACAATTCTTAATCTGACAAGGCATAAATTCAACCGACATGCGCCGGCTCAGTGCCGCCAGCGCCTACTCTTCGTTAATGCGCTCGCGCAGCTCTTTACCGGTGCGGAAATAGATCGCATGACGAACACCGATATTCACGATCTCGCCATTCTTAGGGTTGCGTGCGGCGCGTGCATCGCGCTTGCGCACAGAGAATGCACCGAATCCGCGCAGCTCAACACGACTTCCTGTAGCAAGCGCATCAGAAATTTCGTTTAGCATGGTATTCACTAAAACTTCGATGTCGCGCTGATAAAGGTGAGGGTATTTTTTGGAAAGTCGTTGGATGAGTTCTGATTTTGTCATTTTTTAGGTGTCTCTTTTTTTAATTTCTTTATTTACCAAATATTTAGCGGATTTAGCGCGGCACAGGTTGCCAGATTAGTAACATGCCGTCAAGCGTTAGTGAGGATTCAGACAAAAAAGATAGATTGCTCATTTGTTCCAGTGCTTTCCACCATTGCGCGGCCTCTCGCTTGGGTTGAACTGTGCGCACTTTTGCGCCCGCATCAAGTTCATGATTTTCAGCCAACCAGTTCAGTGCTTCACGTTCTCCACCAATTGCATCGATAAGATTATACTCCAATGCCTGTGCGCCTGAAAAGATACGTCCATCCGCCACAATTTCGAGCTGCTGATCGCTCAAATTACGACGCTGCTGCACGAGCGATGCGAAGAAACGGTAAAAATCATTCACGACATCCTTCACTGCCTCGCGCTGATCTTCGGTCACTTTCTCCAGCGGGTTTGGCGTTGCTTTAAGAGGAGCTGATTTTACAATCACTGGCTTCACGCCAATTTTGTCTGCCAACTCGGTCACTTCAACCGACTGCACAATCACACCGATAGAACCGGTAATAGTGCCTGCGCGTGCCAATATATAATCTGCCCCTATAGCAGTCATATAGCCCGCAGAAGTGCAGACGTCACGCATCAGAGCCACCACTGGTTTTTCGGATGCTATGTCGCGCAACTGCAGATAAAGCTCTTCGCCGCCCACAGCCGTGCCGCCGGGCGTATCGCAATAGACAAGAACGGCTTTTACATCCTCGTCTTTTTTTAATTCTTGGAGCATTTCGTTGCGCTTACGGTCATCGGTGACCAGCGCATTCACATCCACCCGGGCAATATAGTCGCCCGTGGATACGGGGGAGAGTTCTTCGTTCTGCAGCCCGAGCAGGCCAATTACGGCCAGCGCAGCCGCGACAATTGCCACGGTGCGCCAGCGCATAATTTGACGTTTGAGCTGCTTACGCTCAACTAAGCTATCGGTGGGCAACGCCATTGCGTGCAACCAACAACTTATTCAGCGTCTTTGTCAGAATCAGCTTTCTTAGCTGCCGACTTTTTGGCTGGTTTTTTAGCAGCTTTTTCCTCTTCAGGTTTTACTGCACCTTCCAGAGCCGCACCCAGAATATCACCGAGGCTAGCACCGCTATCGCTCGAACCATATTCTTTAATCGCACGTTTATGCTCTTCCATTTCCAGCGCTTTAATGGACAGGTTCAGACGGCCCGTCTTCTTGTCCATCGATGTGATTTTCGCGTCGATACGGTCACCAACAGCAAAACGCTCTGGGCGTTGCTCTTGACGTTCGCGTGCCAGATCCGCTTTCTTGATGAAGGCGATGGCATTATCGCTCAGCGATACTTCTACGCCGTCTTTCTGAACCGCGGTAACGGTGCAGGTCACAACTTCGTTTTTGTTGAAGTCAGCGATAGCTTCACCAGCAGGATTATCTTCCAGCTGTTTCACACCAAGGCTGATACGCTCTTTTTCTACGTCGATCAGCAGAATCTTGGCCTTAACCTTATCGCCTTTCTTGTAGTTTTTGATCGCTTCTTCGCCAGGCTCAGTCCAGCTGATATCGGAATGGTGAACCAGACCGTCAATATCGCCTTCCAGACCAACGAACAGACCGAAGTCAGTGATGTTTTTCACTTCACCTTCAATCACGTCACCTTTGTCGTGGTTTTTAGCGAATGCATCCCATGGGTTTTCGGTCACTTGCTTCATACCCAGGCTGATGCGGTGCTTGTTGATGTCGATGTCCAGCACTTCCACTTCAACTTCTTCACCCTGCGTTACAATCTTGCTTGGGTGAACGTTTTTCTTGGTCCAGCTCATCTCGGACACGTGTACCAGACCTTCGATACCGTCATCCAACTCAACGAATGCACCATAGTCAGTGATGTTCGAGATAGCACCTTTGAAGCGGTCACCCACTTTGTACTTATTCTCAACGTCTTTCCATGGATTCTCTTCCAGCTGTTTCATACCCAGCGATACGCGCTTGGTTTCCTGATCGAACTTGGTCACCATCACTTTGATAGTGTCGCCTACGCTGAACACTTCCGATGGGTGGTTGATACGTTTCCACGAAATGTCGGTTACGTGCAGCAGGCCGTCTACGCCGCCCATATCGATGAACGCACCGTAATCGGTGATGTTCTTCACGATACCTTCCAGCACCTGACCTTCTGCAATATTGTCCAGCAACTCGTTACGTGCTTCGCTACGCGATTCTTCCAGTACCGCACGACGCGATACAACAATGTTGCCACGCTTGCGGTCCATTTTCAGAATCATGAATGGTTGTTTCACATTCATCAGCGGGGTCACGTCGCGGATTGGGCGAATATCTACCTGGCTACCCGGCAGGAATGCTACAGCGCCTTCCACATCCACGGTGAAGCCACCCTTCACGCGACCAAAGATGGTGCCTTCCACATGCTCTTCATCCTTGTATTTCTTCTCAAGGCGCATCCACGCTTCTTCGCGCAGCGCTTTTTCGCGGCTCAGAACCGCTTCGCCGTTGCGATCTTCAAAACGCTCAATATATACGTCGAATTCATCGCCCGGCTCGATTTCTTCCATCTGACCGTCTTTGGTGAATTCCTTCACAGGCACGCGGCCTTCAGATTTTAGCCCCACATCCACAATCGCCAGGTCTTTCTCGATACCTACGACGGTGCCTTTAACTACACTACCTTCGGTAATGTCTTCGGCAAATGAGTTTTCAAACAAATCAGAGAAATTTTCACCAGTGGAGAATGCATCTTCACTTTCATTTTGCTCCACGAGGAGTGCTGGGGTTGCAGTCATAAAATCCTACTTAAATAAAACGGTTAGAGGTTAAACTAATATACTTATCCCCAATTTCGGGGAGGTGTATTAATAGTCTTATATTCTAAAAAATCAAGGAATTTAGGGGATGAAGCGCAAATTATCGCCAAAAACGCAATTAAAACACCATTTTCAGCTTATCTTATAGGCGATTACGCCACTTTCTGCGTTTGTAATTGCAGCACTTTTTCCAGCACGAATTCGAACACTTCGTTTGCGCTCATTTCTGAGGTGTCGAGGGTGATGGCATCTTCGGCTGCTTTAAGAGGAGCTGCCTGCCTGCGCTGATCACGTTCGTCACGTTCAATCAAATCATCGCGCACCGAATCATACACCACTTCTATACCTTGCCCCTGCAGCTGGCGATGGCGACGGTCTGCGCGTGCCTCAACACTTGCAGTTAAAAAGAGCTTCAAATCCGCCGAAGGGCACACAATCGTGCCGATATCGCGGCCATCCAGCACAGCCCCTTCAGGGCGCTCGGCAAACTTGCGCTGATAATCCAGCAATATATCGCGCACTTCTGGCATAGCCGAGACGACTGACGCGGCCTGACCAATACGCTCCTGCCGCAAACGCGGGTTGGAGAAGTCCTGCTCGCTTATCTCACGTGCAGCCTCAATGGCGGCCTCTACATCGTTTGGGTCTTTTTCGTTATAGACCAATCGCAGCCCCACGGCGCGATACAAACTGCCCGTATCCAGATAGCCAAAGTCAAAATACTCTGCCAGCCGGCGCGCCAATGTGCCTTTGCCTGAAGCGGCAGGGCCATCGATGGCAATCACCATCGGCTTAATAAGCGTGCGCACGCCCAGACCTGTTGCATCCCCACTGCGAATGTCTGCGCCTAATGCATGCATCAGCTCGACAAAATTCGGGAAGCTGGTGTTAATGGCTCGCGCATCATCCACCGTTACCGGCTTTTTGGTTACCATGCCCAGCACGCAGAATGCCATGGCGATGCGGTGGTCGTAATGCGTGGTTACCGTGCCACCACCAATAGGCGGAGTGCCATCTGCGGTTACAATCAATGTGTCGCTTTCCGCCTCACATTGCACACCACAGGCTTTCAGCCCTTCCAGAATCGCGAGCAGGCGGTCGCTTTCTTTCACGCGCAATTCTGCCAGACCGCGCATAACGGTCTCGCCTTTGGCGCAGGCCGCAGCGACTGCAAGAATAGGGTATTCATCCACCATGGAGGGCACTTTGCTCTCTGGCACGTCTACACCGTGCAGCTGGCTTGCTCGCACACGAATGTCGGCCACTGGCTCGCCATTGGCCTCACGTGCATTTTCAAAGCTGATATCGCCACCCATCTCGCGCAGCACATCAAACAGGCCAGTGCGCAACGGATTGACACACACATTCGGTACCAACACGTCGCCTTCCGACGCCAATAATGCTGCCACCACCACAAACGCAGCAGAAGAGGGGTCAGCTGGCACGTTCCAGTGATTATCCTGCAATTGTTGCTGTGGCTGGCCGGTCAGGGTGATACGGCGCCCACCATTTTCCAGCTTTTCCACTTCGACTTCACAACCCATGCCACGCAACATCAACTCGGTATGATCCCGGCTGGGATGTGGCTCAATCACCGTGGTTTTACCTGCTGTGTTCAACCCTGCTAACAAAATGGCCGACTTTACCTGCGCTGAAGCCACGGGCAGCTCGTATTCTATAGGCATGGCAGCAGTTGTACCGATTACGGCTAAGGGCAGGCGGCCTTCGCTGCGCCCATGAAACCGCACGCCCATTGCTTCCAGTGGGCGCATCACACGCGCCATCGGGCGCTTACACAGGCTTTCATCGCCCGTAAAGAAAGTCGTGAATTCGTATGGTGCCACCAACCCCATCATCAGCCGCACACCAGTGCCCGAATTTCCCATATCCAGCACCGCGCTTGGCTCGTGCAGCCCGCCAATGCCATTACCATGCGCCAACCAGCTATCGCCTTCGCGGTCTATCTTAATACCAAGATGACGCAATGCGGCAGCCGTTGCCAACACATCTTCACCTTCAAGCAACCCATCGATCTGTGTTTTGCCCACGCATTGCGATGCGAGTAATAAACTACGGTGGGATATGGATTTATCGCCCGGCACATGCGCCGTGCCCGAAAGGCGTTCTATGGCATGTGAGGTGAGTGGCTGTGCGACTGAGATTGATTGCATAAAAAATAGATATGGAAATACATTTTGCTGGTTGTTCTTACCCCTGCAGTTCGGTAATATAAACCTTAGCAGGCACCCGCTTGTAATAACCGTCCAGCCTCGTTGTGTAAAGCACTTAGGAGGATACTATCTTGAGCGAGAACCCCGGTACAAAACGTCAATGCCCTGAATGCGGCGCAAAATTTTATGACCTGAACGCTGATCCCGTGACATGTCCGAAATGCGCCTTCGCTTTTTCACCTGCCGAACTGGTGCAGATTGTAGTGCCTGAGGACGCGTTGCCTGTGAAGCGGGTGAGCGACACGCGCACGCAAGAGGTGGATGACGATGAGGAAGATGAAGTCATCGAAGGGATGGGCAAAATCGCAGAGCTGGAAGAGATGGATATGGACGACATGGACGATGTCGACCATTTAGAAGAAGTAGAAGACCATCACGAGGATCCGGAAGTAGACCCCAACTCTGACGATGCCGATGACGAGATGTTTCTGGATGACATGAAAGACGAAGACGGGCTAATGGACGAGCTTGACGAAATTACGGATTACGACGACGCAGAATTCGAGAACCGTCAATAAATACCCTCCCGCGCACACACGAATCTGCCCACATCCCATTTTCTGCGATTGCAAATCTGCGTCCTGTCGCTAGATTAGCGCCATGGGGCTACCAATCACATACATGCTGGAGCGACATCCGCGCCTTAAAAAAGGGCTGATAATCGGCGGCTTCATTCTGGCTAGCCTGATCGTATTGCTGATTGCCGCACCCATGTTTATTGACGGCGACGACGTAGCAGAGAAGCTCAAACAATCGGTTGCTGAAAGCACAGGCCGTACCGTTCAATATGGCTCGGTATCCGTCAGCCTGTTCCCGTCCACCAGTATTTCGCTTCATGATGTAACCATTGCAAACGCCCCTAAGGCAACCGCCAACAACTTTCTGCGCATTTCAAAACTAACCATTCATGGCAGTATTTTTGGTGACAACACACAATCGGGCAGTATTGAGCTGTATAATCCTGTGCTGGAGCTGGAAGAGCTGAATGATGGCACAGACAACTGGAAGAGTGTGGTGCAAGGCAAAACGGATGGCTTGCCTTCGCTGGACGAGGTGCGCATCCATGATGGGCAAATCATCTATACAAATCATACCAAGAACTTTACCGAAACACTGCAAAATGTCGATGCGCGCGTAACGCTTGGTGCGCAAAACCTGAACGCTGAATACAGCATGATGCTCAAAGACGAGCAAACCAAAGGCACCACCAAATGCACACAAATGGCCATTCAGCAACTCAATCAGTTTCAGGGGCAATGCAGCAGCTCGATGGAAACAGTTGGCAAAGGAGCGGTACGCTTTGAAGGAGCCGTGCAATCAAGCGCCCAAGGGCTGGCCTCTCGCGGCAAATGGAACATTGACCACAGCGATGTGCGCCCATGGCTCGACTTTATATTTGGCGGCGGGCAAGGGCGTTTTGCCAATTATTTCGATCAGCCCGTACCGCTCTCGCTGGCGATGGATGCCTATGTAGTGCCGGGGCAGATGGTAGCGAATATCAGCAAGCTCGAGAGCGGCAGAAGCATTGGAAATGGCCGCATCGAATCCAAAGGCGATGCGCTGAATATACAGCTGGCTTTTTCGCAACTGGATTACGACACATTGATTGGCAATGCGATACAGGCACATAGCGGCCGTGAAAATGATTTATTTGCCAGCATGAACAGTCTGCCATCATCGCTTACGGGCACATGGCAGCTGAGCGCGCAACGCGCCATTTACAAGCAAACCACTTTGCGTGATGTACAATTTGAAAGCATTGTCCAAAACGGCGAATTGCGCATCAGCCAACTGGAGGGGCAGTGGGGAAAAGCCGGGCGTTTTGTGTTGAAAGGCGCATTAAAAAACACCCCATCAGGCTTGCAATTAAACGCGCAGGCCGACATGACCGGCGAACAAATGCACAACGCACTGCCACTGTTCAACATCCCCCAAAGCGCGGCCACACCCGACACATTGGGGCAGTTTCGCACCCGCTTCAACCTCATTAGCCGTGGTGAGAGCCTGACTATCTCCTCGTTGCGGTTGATCGTTGGCCAAACTAAGGTGAGTGGGGGCATCAATGTATTTCTAAATCGCAAGATACCGCATGTGGAAGCAAGCTTATCAGTAGCCGATGCAAACCTGACCGACTTTGCGCAGCATTGGCTGCAAGGAGCCACCCTGTGGAACCCGCGCGATGGACAAAACAGCAATCCCTTCGCGTTTCGCTTTTTACGTCAGCTACCTGCGAGCTATAGTATCAATATAAGCCCTCGCAACAGCCAATTCTATGATCTCGCGCTAGCACAGGCATCATTGCGTATAAACATTGAACCCAACACGCTTAACCTTAGCAAGATCGACATAACACTGGCAGACGGCAATCACATAGAAGGCAATATGAACATTGCCAATGGGGCCGAAAAACCGCGCGTCACAGGCAGCCTGTCGATCGATTCGCTTTCTGTTGGCGAACATTTACGCCAAACCCTTAAACAACCAACCGCAGGTCAGGGCAGCCAGTCCAACCTCTGGTCTAATAAGCCGCTTAATTTTACCCCCCTTATGCTTGCTAACGGCGAAATGAAATGGAACATAGCCACGCTTGATCTGGGCTTTTTGCGCGCAAACAACCTGCAAACCAAGGCTGTGCTCAATAATCAACGCCTTCAACTGCAAGCGCTCTCGGCTGAATTGTGGGAAGGCAATGTTCAGGGTTCTGTCATGCTCACAACCGAAGTCGTACCGCAATGGGAGGCAGAGCTTAGTGCTTCAAATGCACAGGCCGGCGCTTTCTGGCAGAGCTTCACACCACATACAAACTTCAACGGCCTGTTGGGACTGAGTGCGCGCCTTAACAGTAACGGCAGCCATGTGCAAAGCATGATGCAAAATCTTAGCGGGGCTATCAGCTTTGGATTCCGCAACCTGACCGTCTCAGACTTCAACGTGCCCGCCGCCACGCGCACCGTTTCACTTGCCAAAGACAGCGCATCACTTTCGAAGAATGTTCGGCAAGTGCTAGGGCGCGGATTAACTCGCTTTGCTGCCATTGACGGCACCTTATTTGCTCGGCAGGGCACGCTTGTTACCGAAAACACCACGCTGCAAAGCGATGCGGCCACCGGTCGTATGAACGGCCAGCTTACATTGTCCGATGCCAGCATTAACGCCCGGCTGCAATTGGCGTTACCATTGCCCAACGCTGCTGACAAAAACAGCCTAGGCATTGGCTTCACTGGCGCCCTGAACGCACCTGCCATGCAGCTATACACCAGCGCTATCGAAGCCTATGTAGCGGCAAAATAGTCGCGGCATACCCAAACAGAAGAACAAGCCCTATACTGATTCATCGCGATAATGGTTTTTTACTTTGAAAAACCGCTCTCTCATGCTGTAATGCATCGATACGCACAGATGTAACAATAGCGCAAGGACAAGCGCATGAAAGTAATAAACAGGGATGCCGAAGTTAAGCTGATTGAAAAGCTTAGCGACATACATGATGACTCCGACCGATGGGTGGCCGTGTGCTTTGCCTTTTCGCGTCTGCTGGAGCATTATCGCAGCGAATACCAGATTAAAATCGCTATCAATCTCATCAATGACCTTGTGGGCGAGAATGAAGGCGCCGTTTATTTATGCGATGACAGCACCATCTATGTGCTGACGCATAACGTCACCAAAGCGCTCATCGACAAGATGATCTTCCAGTTGCGTTATCTGTTTATGGATGACCCGCTGGCCTACACTGAAGAAGGTGAAGAAAATTCGGAGTTTGCCGCCGTCTACGATCTGGACCGTAGCTGGGAAGATTTCATGGCGATCAGCAAAGGCCGCTTAACCCAGAAGTTGAAACGTGGCAAAAGCCAGCAGCGTAATCTGCCGCAAACCAGCTCTGCTGCCAAACCTGCAGGTGAGACAAAAATCGCATCCACTCAGCCCGCCGCTCCCAAACAAGAGCGCGCAGAGTCTGAGAGTATGCGCATGCTCACGCCCGTCAGTCTGGCCGGCATCGAGCGCGACCTCTCCAACGCAGACCTTAGTCGTGTAACGCGTCGTCAGCCTATCTGCGCTGCCGTGCCTGACACAATGGTACGCCGGGTGTTTGACGAGATGTATATTAATATCGGCCATCTACGCTCGCTCCTGGGGGTGGATGTTGACTTGCTCTCGAACCGCTGGCTGTTTAAGTATCTGACGCAGATTCTTGATGACCGTATGCTCGACATGCTCCAACGCAGCCCTACGCGTTATATGGATGCACCGATCAGCCTGAACCTGAATGTGCCAACCCTGTTGTCGAACCGTTTTTCGGAGTTTGATGCATCCATCAAGCCCGCAGTCAAAGTATCAATTGTGATTGAGATTCAGCTCGCCGATGTGTTTAACGACATGGCGGGTTTCCTTATCGCAAAAGATACGGTGCAAAAACTTGGTTACCGCGTGTGTCTGGATGGTGTGACGGATTTGAGCTTTACCCAGATTGACCGTCAGAAGCTTGGCTTTGACCTTGTGAAACTGCAATGGAATGCCGAAGTGGAAAGCGAGTCGAAATCCGCACAAACCAAAGAGCTCTCCGATGCTATTCGCCGTTGTGGCGTTAACCGCGTCATCCTTACCCGCTGCGACAGCCGCGCTGCTGTAGAGTATGGGCAAAGTCTGGGTATCTCGCTGTTTCAAGGGCGCTACCTCGACAAGGTTATGAATCCAAAAGCCACAATTGAGAACTAGTCAGGCCAGCACCATTCGGCTAGGCTTGCGGCATGAGCATTGATCCCTACACACTAATCGGGCTGGTATGGATGGTCATTCTTGGCCCGGCAGTGGGCAACTACGCCACCTCTGTTATTTATCGCCTGCCCAAAGGTGAGACGCCATTTGAGGCGCATCCTTATTGCGGCACGTGCGGTAACATGCTGCAACCGCGCGACCTGTTTCCGCTATGGTCCTTTATCTTAAATCGCGGCAAGTGCCGTTTCTGCGACGACCCGATACGCATCAGCTATTTTGTGGTAGAGCTGCTCTGTCTGATTATCTTTTGCACCAACTTTCTTCTGTTTGGTGTGAGCGATGCGTTTCTGCTTATCACTGCTATTGCTGTCTTCTGGATCATTCTCGCCACTATCGAAAACCGCGAGGGATGGCTGTCAGAACATATCGCCACATACATCGCCGCCCTTGGCCTATTGTACGAGGTAACGCAGGGCAGGGAGCTGATGGAAGTGATCACACAAGCGTTCGTGATTTTTATGGCAGGCATTGTGTTATGGTATATCAGCAAATCGTTTGTGCGCTACCGTTACACCCCACCCAATTTTGTATGGATAGGGCTGTTAATAGGCCTGTGCCTGCCATTTATGCAAGCCGCTATCGTTATTGGGTTAAGCGTCACATGTTTCTGGTGCTTTCGCATCATCCGCCGGCCAATCGCCGTCAGCATCCCCGCAGGCATAGCCGTTTATGTTATGTTGCTCATAGGAGAGGACTATTCGCAGGTGATAAGCAGCTTATAAGGCGATTTATAATCACCGAGGGTAACGGTATTTTCGCCCAGCTGCAGCGGCGCACGCGTATCCACCTTGCCGCGGCCAATCACTTTACCGTTCACAATACTGCAAAAACGGCTACCCTGATCGGTCACAAATACGCCATCTTCTTTATTTTCAATTTTTATATGCTGCTGCGAGATAATCAGAGGTGGGCCTTCACTTGGAATATCCAGATCATTACGGCGCGGATTATCTTCACCAACCGGATACCCGCCTACGCTATACGGCAAATGAGTAGCCTGCAGTGTAACAGGTTCGAAAATGCCCATCAAATCGTCTGACGCCGGAGCAATAGTCAAGCTATCAATCTTGGAATCCAACACCACAGTCGCGCGCTCTTTCGCGGCCAATCGCTGATTCACATCTTTGAGCCGTTTAAAAACATTCTGAATAAGCACCAAAAGCCGTTCTGGGCATTGCCCCATCAGGCTGTGCAGCTCTTCATCGCTGATGACATCCAGCTCCACCTCGTCAAGCGCACGCGCCGAGGCAGAACGCACATCTTTGGGATCCACCAGCGCCATCTCGCCAAATAATGTGCCGGCTTCCAGCACTGCCAACTGAATATCGCCGTGAGCTGCGTGCTTAAGAATCTCAACGCTGCCTGAGCGGATGATATAGGCGGCATCGCCCATCTCACCTTCGCGGAAAATAATCTCTTTTGGAGCTACATGCTTTGTGTTCATGACTATAGTTTTACTCTACCGTAACCGATTTCGCAAGATTCCTTGGCTGGTCAACATCAGTACCTTTGATAACCGCGGTATGGTAGGCCAATAACTGTACCGGAATGGCATATAATATAGGGCTCACAAAGGCATGCACGCGTGGCATGGCAATGCAAGCGTCGACCACATTACCTAGCTCCTTAATGCCATCCTTGTCACTGAAGACCACAATTTTCGCATCGCGCGCCGCCGCTTCCTGAATGTTGGATGCGGTTTTTTCAAACCATTTATCGCTTGGTGCAATGGCAATAACAGGCACAGCATCGTCCAGCAGGGCGATAGGGCCGTGCTTCATTTCGCCCGCAGCGTAGGCCTCAGCGTGAATATACGAAATCTCTTTCATCTTAAGCGCGGCTTCATACGCAATCGCATAGGACGTGCCGCGACCAATATAGAGCATGTCATGCGCATGGCTGATATCTTGTGCGAGCGCTGCTATTGCATCGTCGTGATGCAACACTTCCGACACACGGGCGGGCACTTCTGCCAATGCATGTGCCAATTTAGCAATTTCAGCGCTCTCTAACGCCCCACGCGCTTTTGCCAGCGCGAGGGTAAAACAGGCGAGGGTAGTGAGTTGTGTTGTAAAGGCTTTGGTAGACGCCACACCAATCTCAGGGCCTGCATAGGTTTGAAGGACAGCCTGCGCTTCATTCGCCATAGAGCTTTCGGCCACATTA
>MDTG01088344.1_pt1 | contig 24476 bp, 22 predicted proteins | sample 811421 | NCBI WGS metagenome assembly MDTG01 (sample SAMN05326645, study PRJNA326480) | marine metagenome | isolation source: seawater | place: Pacific Ocean: South East | collected 2011 | reverse complement strand
TTATGATTACAAAAAAACATATTAAAGAAATAGAAAGTTTATTAAATAAAGGAGATATAATAAAATATAATTTATTACAAATTTCATTTGATATTGCTTGTCTAAAAATTCAAATATCTGATACTGAAAAATATATTGTTAAATTTTATTTAAATAAAAAGAGTTTTTTTAACGCAATAAGATCTGAGGCAAAAAATCTTATATATTTAAATAAAAAATTTGATTTTTTTCCCAAATTAATAAAATTCAATAATAATTATTTAATAATTCAATGCTTTGAAAGCGATAACTGCAAACCAAATATCACAAACTCTGATTTTTTGGGATCAATTATTAAAATACATTCTATATCAAATAATCTCTATGGATTTAATTTTAATACTCAAATTGGTGCATTGGAACAAATTAATGATTTTGAAAATAATTGGGCCACTTTTTTTATAAACAAAAGATTAAACCCTATGTTTGAAGCTGCAAACTTAGAAAATTATATGGGTAGTTTTATTAATAAAAAAATTAGTTTTTTGTTTAAAAATATTAATAATTTTATCCCAAATAACCCTGTGGCCACCTTACTTCATGGAGATTTGTGGGAAGGAAATATTCTTTTTAAAAAAAATAAATTTATTGGTTTTATTGATCCTGGTTCTTTTTTTGGACACAATGAAATGGAGGTCGCTTATCTAAGATGGTTTAATCCTTCCTTTATAGACTCTAAGTTTCTAGAAAAATATAATGATTATATTAAATTGGATAAAAATTATATTAATTACGAACCTGTTTATCAATTATATTATGCTTTATGTAATGTTGCACTGTGGGATAAATCTTACATTAAAGAAACAGAAAAACTTTTGGTTAAATTAAAGATATAATAATATTATACACAAGGATTGGGATTGGTTAAATGAATGTCTTCAATCTCTAAGAGAATTTCATCACTTAAATTCATATCAATACTATCAATATTTTCTTTTAGTTGATCCATTGAAGTGGCACCTATTATGTTGCTAGTAACAAATGGCCGATCATTAACAAAAGCATTAGCAAAAGTAGAAGGTTTTATGCCATATTTCTTTGCAAGATTTACATATTTCTCAATTGCTAATTCTCCTCTTTCAGTGTGATGTCTTGAAAACCTTCGGGGCCAAAGAGTATAACGAGCATTTTTAGGATTTTCACCCCCTATATATTTTCCACTTAATCTCCCGCCAGCAAGTGGTGAGTAGGCAAGTAAGCCTAATTTTTCAGCAATTGAAACTTCCGAATGAGCAATATCAAAAACTCTATTAACTAAACTGTAAACATTCTGAATAGACATCATTCTTGGTAAATTTTTTTCTTTTGATACTTGCAAAAATTTCATCATACCCCAAGGCGTTTCATTAGAAAGGCCAACGTTACGAATTTTACCTGCTTTCACTAATTCATTTAAATTATAAAGCACTTCTTCAATAGATGTCCAACTATCAGCTGGGTCATACTTATAGTTTAGCTGACCAAATTTTGGAATTTTTCGTTCCGGCCAATGAAGTTGGTACAAGTCTATATATTCTGTTTTTAATCTTTTAAGACTAGCATCTATAGCTGCATTCATATTGACTTTATCAAAACCTAATTTTTCTGCACCACCTCTGATCCACTCTAACCCATCCGATTTAGAAGCAATTTTTGAAGCTAAAATAATTTTTTCTCTATTTTTTTTTTCTTTTAACCAGTTTCCTATTATTTCTTCTGTTTTACCATAAGTTTCTTTTCTAGGCATTACTGCATAAAGTTCAGCAGTATCAAAAAAATTAACCCCTCTCTCAAAAGCATAATCCATTTGATCAAAACCTTCCTCCTGAGTATTTTGTTCACCAAAAGTCATTGTACCTAAACAAATTACACTTACATCTAAGCCTGTAGTTCCTAATTTTCTGTACTTCATAAATATTTCGAGAAATGCCTTGAATTTGTCTAATTTATAGCGATATTAGATATAATTAAAAGGAGAATTTATGGCTTTAGACTTTAATCAACGATCATTTACTAAAACAGTAGATCAAACAGCTATTGATGAAGGCTTAAGAGCTTACATGCTTAAAGTCTATAATTATATGACGATAGGTTTAATGCTTACAGGTTTTATAGCTTATTTTTTTGGTAAAGCTTCAATAGTTACAAACGAAATGGGTCAAATTATTGGAGTAACACAAATTGGTGCTTTGTTATTTGGATCTCCATTAAAATGGGTAATCATGCTTGCGCCACTTGGTTTTGTTTTTTACCTTAGTGCAAGAATATCAAAAATGTCAATTTCGGCAGCACAAATAACATTTTGGTTGTTTGCCAGTATTATGGGGCTTTCTTTAGCCTCAGTTTTTATTGAATTTACTCAAACTTCTATTGCAAGAGTATTTTTTATTACAGCGGGAACATTTGGTGCAATGAGTCTATATGGCTACACAACAAAAAGAGATCTAACTAAACTTGGCGGATTTCTTTTTATGGGTTTAATTGGAATAATAATAGCAAGTATTGTTAATATTTTCATTGGTAGCAGTGCAATGCAGTTTGCTATATCCGTAATTGGAGTGCTCGTTTTTGTAGGACTAACTGCTTATGATACTCAGAATATTAAAAATATGTATTATGGGGGCGACAGTGAAGCAATTGGTTCAAAAAAGGCACTTATGGGAGCTCTAAAGCTCTATCTAGACTTTATAAACCTATTTATATTACTTCTTCAACTTTTTGGGCAAAGAAGATAATTAAATTTATTTTAATAATTACCCAGTCTTTGATAGACTGGGTTTTTTTATGCAAAAAATAAATCATAAGACGATCTCCATAGTAGAAAGATTTAATGCTGGAGAAAAAGAGAAAGCCTTAAAAGAAATCGAATTCTTAATAAATTCTAATGAAAAAAATTTAGATTTATTATTTATTTATACCAAAATGCTTATTAATGTTAATCAAATTAATAAAGCAATATCAATTTTATCTAAAATACTTTTGTTAGAACCTAAAAATAAATTAGCAATTGAAATGATTTATTCGAACTTAATAAAAGTAAAAAAATTCGAAAAAGCAGAGAAGTATATTGATAAGTTATTAAAGCTAAAAGATATTCAGTATGAGGTTTTAAGAGACAAAGCTTACTTAAGATATTTGAGAAATGACATAAAAGAATCTGAAAGCTTTATTAATAAAGCACTCACTCTTAACCCTAATGAAGTTTTTGGTTTAAATATTCTTGGACTCTTAAAAATGCAAAATAAAAAAATAAATGAATCAATAAAGATATTTGAAAAAGCCATATCTATTGATAAAAATTATATAGATAGTTACAATAATATAGGTAAGTGTTACATTGATTTAGAAAATCTTAATGCTGCCTATTTATATTTTAAAAAAGCATATAGAATTAATAAAAAAATCGATCTACCAATTATCAACATTGCAAATATTTTATCACTTAAAGATAAAAATAAATTTGCAATAAAGTTTTTATTAAAAGCTAAAAGTCTAAACACAGAAAATATTATAATTGATGAAAATATTGCAATGTGCAAATGTAGGCTAAAAGATTTTAAATGGGTTCAAAATTATTATAACTCAACTAAAAATCAAAATCATCAAAATTATGACTTTATACTTGGCTACTCTTATCTGCTATTAAGTAAATATAAATTTGCTGAAGGGTTTAAACTATTTGATTCAAGATTATTATCAAATAAATTTCCTGAAAAAAATATATATCATAAAAATATTTTAGATAAGTTAATAAAAGAAGACGAAATAAATCCAAATAATGAAATTCTTATAATTAAAGAACAAGGTGTTGGTGATGAAATATTATTTAGTAGTATGTATTATGATTTAATTAATCATTGTAAAAACCTATCAATTGAATGTGATGAAAGATTAATAAAAATCTTTAAAAGAACCTATAAAAATAATATTTTCTTTAAATATGGTTATTTTTCTTCAACGAAAAAAAATATAAAAAAGTTTGATAAAATAATTTATGCAGGAAGCTTAACCAAATATTTTAGAAATAATAAATCTGATTTTATTAGTAAGAAATTTCTTAAATCTAATGTAAATATTGATAATAATATTGGCGAAAAATTAAATAAATTTAATAAAACAAAAAAGATTGGTTTATCTTGGAAAAGTGTTGTCAACATATACGGGGGCTTAAAATCTTTAAATTTAAGCGATTTTGAGAAAATATTCAATAATGATAGAACGATAATTAATCTACAATATGGGGATGTAAATAAAGAAATTAATGATTTGAATAACTATGGATATAAAATTTATAATTTTAAGGATATTGATTTATTTAACGATTTTGACTCAGTGATTAGTATATTAAAAAATTTAGATATTTTTGTAACGGTTAGCAATTCAACAGCTCATTTTGCAGGTGCTTTAGGGGTGCCAACTATTTTAATTTGCCCTAGAAAATCTTCCACTTATTATTACTGGGATTATGAAGATGGAAAAACACCTTGGTATAAAAGTGTTTCTGTTATTAAATTAGAAAGCTCTATAAACAGAACGATAGACTTAGTTAATAAGATGATTGATAAAATTTAATGAATTTATCTGATGAGCTTAATAAAGTAATAAAACAGTATGCGGTTGGTAATAAACTGTCAGCATATAAAAAATTTAAAAAAATTTATTTACAAAATAATAAAAACATAAATATGCGTTACAATCTTGCTGTTATGCAGCAGGAGCTTGGTTTTTTTGATGAAGCTGAAGAAAACTATAAATCTCTTATAAAAACTAATTCAGATTTAAAGTCTAAAACTAATTTGTACATTTTATATTTTTCAAAAGAACTTTTTGAAAAAGCATTAACCATAATAAAAGATCTTGAAAAAGAAAATTCTACGCTAACTCAGATTAATCAAGATAAGGCTTATGCTTTATTTAGATTAAAAAATTATGAAGGTGCAATCAATGAGTGTAAAAAAATACTTAAAAAAGAAAATAAAAATTTAAAAGTATTGAATACTCTTGGTTTAAGTTATTTATCTACTAAGAAATACAATGAAGCTAATAATATTTTTTTAAAAGCAATAAAAATTGATATCAATAATATCGAAGTTTTAAACTCTCTTGGAAGATTAAATCATGAGATTAGAAATTCCCACGATGCAGAAGTTTATTTTTTAAAAGCTCTTAAAATTAACCCGGAAGTATTTGAAACGCTTAACAACATTGCAGGTTTTTATTTAGAAGAAGGAGAATATAGTAAAGCTTTAAAATTTTATAAACATGCAGAAATCTTAAGACCAAAAAATAGCACTGTAATAAATAATATTGCGAAGACTTACTTAAGTATTGGTAAAATTAAAAACGCCGAGAACTATTGTAAAAAAGCATTAAAATTAGAAAATAAAAATAGTGATATTAATAAAACTTTTGCTCTAATATTGCTAAAAAAATATGATTTTAAAAAGGCTTGGATGCACTTTGATGGTAGACTGGGTTTGTCTGATTTCATCAATAAAAATACAACATTAAATTATGTTAAAGAAAAAATACCCAAAAATAATAATATTAATATTAATTCAAAAATATTAGTCTTAAGAGAGCAGGGAGTTGGGGATGAGTTACTTTATGGAACTATGTATTCAGATTTATTTAAGAAGTATAACAATGTAATAATTGAGAGCGATAAGAGACTTATAGATCTTTTTAAAAACTCTTTTAGAAAAGAAGATTGTAACAAATTTGTTGAATTAGGTTATCACTCCAAAAATAAAAATAGTATTGAAAAGTTTGATTATGTTATTTATGCTGGAAGTTTAGGAAGATTCTTTAGGACAAGCAAAGAATCTTTTACCGGAAAACATTATTTAACAAAAATAAATAACTATCAAGACAAAGAGTTAGATTCAATAATTGAAGGTCATAAAGGTTTAAAAATTGGATTGTCTTGGAAGAGTTTCAATAACAGGTATGCTAAAGAAAAATCACTGGAACTAAATAATTTTGAACTTATTCTAAAAAAAGAAAATTCTATTTTTTTTAATCTTCAATATGGAGATATTAATAATGAAATTAATTTGTTTAACAAAAGTAATAATAAAAAAATTATTACTCTAAAAAACCTTGATCTATTCAATGATTTTAATGGTTTGGCAAATTTGCTTTCAAAATTAGATATTTTTATAACAGTAAGTAATAGCACTGCTCATTTAGCTGGGGCATTGGGCATAAAAACATTATTAATAAAACCTGAAAATCATGCTGCTTATCATTACTGGGATTATGAAGATGGAAAAACACCTTGGTATGATAGTTTAAAAATTATAAATAAAGAAGATTTATCAAATATAGATTTTATAGAAAAAATATAAGTTATTTTATCTGAAATTTTTTTGAAAGATATTCATCTCTTTCACTTATCCATTCTTTTGCAAATTCAACGTCTTGCCACTCATCAAACCAGGGGCCGCCTCTTGTATAATGAACTGCAAATGGATTATTTTGATTATGATTTGACGTCCAACCCTCTAACCAATTCCATCTTTCATCTAAAGATCCAATTTCGTTATCTTCTAACCATTTAAACTGATGTAAAAAAGATCCAGATTCGCTATTTACGAGATCAATATTTAATTTTTTATTTTTAGGATGAGAACAGTTAAATAGAATAAAACTAGACCAATTTTTTCTAGGATATATAGTTTGTTTTTGTCCATCCATTTTGTGTTTTTCCTTTGGAGTATAATCATGTTGAACACAATAAACTGCTTTTGTTTCATCTAAGTTTTGAAGAATTTTGGATATATCATCTAAAAAAATAAAATCACAGTCACAAAAAATTGCCCATCCTTGAAAATTCATTAAAGCAGGGACTAAAAACCTTGAATAAGTAAATTGAGTTGATGCCAAAGGATCTACAGTTCTATTATAATATTTTTTAGCAATAAGTTCATCTAACTTTAAAGAAAAAATATTAACTTCAATTGTAGATCTTTTTAATAACGAATATTTACATACTCTATAAGCGATATCCTCTTTAGAATCATAACCAATAAAGCAAGATAATTTTTTCATATTTTATAATACACTTAACATTTTAGGTTGCCTCCATTCAAGGGAATTAAAATGGCCAGAATCAGAGAGTGTTGTCCAATCTTTTTGAGGGTTGTTAGTTATTTTACATACCCAATAATTTTCAATATCAGCATTATTAGCCCTAAGCTTCCAACCTTCACTTTTTTGAATATCATTTGATTCACCCAATTCTATTTCTGACATAAATAAGCATACTTCTCTTGTTGGATTAGATCCCACTAAACCTTTTATGTTTTCTCGAGCAATATCCCATTCATTAAATAAAATCGCAAAATCAATAAGAAGTTTTTTTGACTCATCGTTATCTTTATTTTTTAAAACAAAATTATTTATAAAACTTATTTCATTTATTTTATTAGCTTTTAAAACATTAGTAATAGAATATCTTAATGATGAATTAGGGCTTTCACTCCAATATTTTTTTAAAATTTTCTGAATTTTTTTGTGATTATTTATTAAAAATAACATTTCAATGTAAATTGCAATATATGGGGGAAAATTTTTTTTAAAAGATAGTGATTTTTCTATAATTTTTATTGCTTCTTGAACATCACTTTTCATTTTTATTTTTGCTATTTCATAAAGGGCTATAGATTTATTTTCATTCGCCTCTTCTTTATTTATAATTTTATTTGAATAAGCTCTATCAGAAATTACAGTTAATTGATTCCAATTTTTTGTTTTCGCAATAATGTTAATAAGAGTATGATACAATTTTTCAATTTTTGGATTTAGAAAAAATAATTTTTCACCATAAATAAATGCATGATGATAATCTTGTTGTTTTAAAGACTGTTCCATCAGACCCCTATATCCAAGTGTTTTAGTTTTGTTATTTTTAAGCATTAAATCATAAACTTGATTTAATTGATCTGTTTTTTTTTCAATTTTAAGAATTTCAGATTGTAAAAGTAGGTTAAGGCTAGTTTCGTTACTTAATAAGCCTTTCATTTTTTTTGCTGATATTGATGCACTTTTATTATCTTTGTTAAGAAGTGAAATCATTGCTTCTACAAAAAAATCATACCCTTTTTGAACTTTGTTAAATTTGCTAACATAAGAATATTTTTGAAAACTGTATTTGGTTTTAAAATAAATAAAATTAACTAAAACAATAACGAAAATAAAAAATAATAAAAATATAACTAAAAGATTTGAGCTAAAGACGTATGATAAGTCACCAATATCAAATGATACCTTAAATGAATTTGATACTAGAAAAAAAACAAAAGCAAGTATCAAAATTAATTGCAAAATAATCCAAAAAAACTTTAACAACTTAACTTATCCTTTCCATTAATTGCATAAACTCCATAGCTATTTTCAGCTGATTTATTGTTTTACTAAAGTAATTTTTATAATCATTAATAATAGTAATTTTTTCGTATGAACTAATATATTCTTTTTGTTCAAGCAGATAAATAATTTCATTTAAATTATTTATCTCGTTATTTTTAATATTATTTTTTTTTGATGGCTCAACTAGAATAAATCCCATTAAAGAGTTAGTTATAATATTATTATTTTGATTAATTTTGTTTTTTAAAAAAATACCAGATTCTTTAGAAAAGGTATTTTGTAAAAAAAGATTTCCCCTATAATTTTCTAAATTAATTAAATTAATTTTTTCAAATATATAGTTTTTGTTAGTCTCGTTTAGATTTTGTAAAATATTCAACTCTTCAGCAAAGTCTAAATTGTTTTCAAATTTAAATATAGCTAATTTTGCTATCTGTGACCTATTTTTTTCTAAAATTGAACTTTGAATATTTTTTACCAAAAATTCTTTGTTTTGCAATGTATTGTTTGAAGTCTTAATTTCCTTCAAATCAATTGATATGTTCTCAAGCTTTGAGTTCAATTCAATTATTTTTAAATTTAAATCATTAATTTGTGTTAAATTATTATCTTCGGGCGTTGCTTGTAATATTTTTTTAATTTCAATTAAGGCAGAATCTGTAATTTCTACTTTCTTTAAAACTTTATTAATTTCTTCTGAATTTTGATTTAGTTTTTCATAAAAAATCTCAGTTTGATCATTTGTTGATTTTTCTTGATTTTTAAAGCTAATGTAGAAAAAATATACAAGTACTAAAATAGATATAAGAAGAATCAGAGATGTGCTAAATTTTGAAAATATATATAAATATTCAAGTGTTTTTTTCATTAGGACTTTTTATCATTATTAGTTAGTTGTTTAACAGAGGAAATTAATATACCAAAAAAATATGCTTGTATTCTCAGTAGAAAGTTCTTGTGACGAAACTTCGGTGTGTATTATGCAAAATGATAAGAAGATATTATCTCATATAGTATATTCTCAAGAAATTCATAAAAAACACGGTGGTGTAGTTCCTGAGTTAGCCTCAAGGGCTCATTTGGAAATACTGCAAAATATAACAAAAAAAGCTTTTAAAGAATCTGGTTTAAATTTAACTGATATTGATTTGTTTTCTGCAACTTGTGGACCAGGTCTTATCGGAGGATTATTAATAGGCTCAACTTTTACAAAATCCTTATCAGTTGGACTTAAAAAACCCTTCATTCCCATTAATCATCTTGAAGCACACGTTTTGTCAACATTCTTTAATAATGACGTAACATTTCCTCATTTGTGTCTTCTCATAACAGGAGGTCATACACAAATATATTTGTTAGAAGATCTAAACAAAATAAATTTAATTGGAGAGACAATTGATGATGCAGTTGGGGAGGCTTTTGATAAAGTTGCTAAAATCTTAGGGTTATCGTATCCAGGGGGTCATGAAATAGAAAAACAAGCACTAAATGGTAACGAAAACTCCTTTGAACTTCCACAACCCTTAGCTAAAGAAAACAATCTTAATTTTTCTTTTTCAGGACTTAAAACTTCGATAAATTTACTTTCAAAAAAAAATTTAATTGATAATGATTTTATAAAAAATATTTCTGCCTCTTTTCAAAAGTGTGTTGCTAATATCCTTATAACAAAATTAACTAAAGCAATAAGAAATATAGACAGAGTAAAATATAATAATTTATCAACTTCAGTAGTTGGTGGTGTTGCAAATAATAAATATTTAAAAAAATGTTTTAAAAACCTAGAAAGTAAAAATGATGTTAAAATATTATACCCACCTGAATTTATGATGAGTGATAACGCAGCAATGATAGCCTGGGCAACGATTTTCAAGTATTCAAAGATTAATGATATTAATTTTAAACCAAATCCACGATTGACTATTTCTTTAAGTTAATTTTGACTTAGTTATAAAAAATATTTAATATTATTTTATGAAAATTAGTTATTGGCTTTTAAAATCTGAACCATCAACATGGTCGTGGGATAACCAAGTTAAAGAAAATATTACAATGTGGGATGGCGTAAGAAATTATCAAGCTAGAAACAATTTAATGAAAATGAAGAAAAAAGATCTCTGTTTTTTTTATCACTCTGTTTTAGAAAAAAAAATTATTGGAATTGTTGAGGTTGTTAAAGAACACTATCCTGATCCTACAGACAAAACAGGTAGGTTTGTCGTTACAAATGTAAAAGCTAAAAAAAAACTTAAAAGACCTGTATCTCTTGAAGAAATTAAATCTACTCCAAAACTAATTAATATAGCTTTAATTAAACAATCAAGATTATCAGTAATGCCGCTAAAAAAAACTGAATGGGATACAATTATTAAAATTTCTGAAAAATAAATTACAATTAAACTATTTTTTATTCTTTAATTAAAATTAAATATTGAATTTTTACTATTTTAGAATTAGTTTACCTAAAATGGAAATTAAAGATACTTGGATAAAAGATGCTAAGGTTGATGCTAAAACCTATGAAACTAAATATAAAGTTTCGATTAAAGATAATGACAGTTTCTGGAAAGAAGAAGGAAAAAGAATAGATTGGATAAAGGATTACACAAAAATTAAAAATGTTAAATATTCCAAAAATGAGGTTGATATTAATTGGTATTATGACGGATCCTTAAATGTTTCATATAATTGTATAGACCGTCATGCAAAAAATAACCCAGATAGAGTTGCGATAATTTGGGAAGGTGATGACCCTAATGATGTAAAAAAAATTAGTTATAAAGAGCTATTAACTAATGTTTCTAAGTCAGCAAATGTTCTAAAAAAATTAGGGGTAAAAAAAGGTGATAGAGTAACAATTTATTTAACAATGATACCTGAACTCGCTTACATGATGCTTGCTTGTGCAAGAATTGGAGCTGTTCATTCAATAATTTTTGGAGGTTTTTCAGCAGATTCTATATCGGGTAGAATTCTTGACTGTAAATCAGAGTTTGTAATAACTGCTGATGAAGGAATAAGGGGTGGAAAAAATATTCCTCTAAAAACAATCACTGATACAGCACTAGAAAGTTGTCCTGATGTTAAAAAATGTCTTGTTATAAAAAGAACAGGTAAAAAAATTAATATTATCGAGGGTCGTGATGTTTTTTATGATGATTTAGTTAAAGATGTTGAAGATTATTGTGAACCACAAACTATGTCAGCAGAAGATCCATTATTTATACTTTATACATCGGGTTCAACAGGCAAACCAAAAGGTGTCCTTCATACTTCTGGTGGATATTTAGTATATGCTTCTATGACACATGAATATATTTTTAACTACAAACAAAATGATATTTATTGGTGCACAGCTGACATTGGTTGGGTTACTGGTCATAGCTATATTATTTATGGACCCTTAAGCAATGGCGCTACAACTTTGATGTTTGAGGGTGTTCCTAACTACCCTAACTTTTCAAGGTTTTGGCAAATAATTGACAAACATAAAGTAAATATTTTTTATACTGCGCCAACAGCAATTAGAGCTCTTATGAGGGAGGGGGATGATTATGTAAAAAAAACAAAAAGGTCTTCTCTCAAATTGTTAGGAACAGTTGGTGAGCCAATTAATCCTGAGGCTTGGAAATGGTATTATGAAGTAGTTGGTAATTCTGTATGTCCTATAGTTGATACTTGGTGGCAAACCGAAACAGGAGGTATTTTAATTTCACCACAAACAGGTGCTATTAAACTTAAACCTGGATCAGCCTCAAAACCTTTCTATGGCATTGAACCAGTTATAGTAAATAAAGAAGGCAAGGTTCTTAATGGTGAGTGTGAAGGGATGTTATGTATGAACAGATCTTGGCCAGGACAAATGAGAACAGTATATGGAGATCATAAAAGATTTATTGATACATATTTTTCTCAATTTGATGGAAAATATTTTACTGGAGATGGCTGTAAAAGAGATGCAGATGGTTATTATTGGATAACAGGTAGAGTTGATGATGTAATTATTGTATCTGGGCACAACTTGGGAACCGCTGAAATAGAAAGTGCTTTTGTGAGTCATCCAAAAGTTTCTGAAGCTGCTGTTGTTGGTTATCCACATGATATAAAAGGCAATGGCTTATATTGCTATGTTTCATTAAAAGTTGGTGAGGAATATTCTGATAGCCTCAAAAATGATTTAAAACAAGTAGTTAGAAAAAAAATAGGACCAATTGCAACACCAGACTTAATTCATTTTACAGCAGGATTACCTAAAACAAGGTCTGGAAAAATAATGCGGAGAATTCTTAGAAAAATTGCCGCAAACGAGCATGATCAATTAGGTGATACTACAACACTTGCAGACCCTAGTGTTGTTAAAGAATTAATTGATAATAGATTAAATAAATAATTATCTAGGGCTCCAGTGCTTAAGGCACCTAGGCTCATAAATATTAGCTGCACCTACTTGCGTTCTTCCACCGCCTTCAGTCTTTCTATATGTTTTGGTTGCTTCCATACCGCATACATTACAAAATCCGTATATTTTTAAAATTTTATCTGAAAGACCAAGAATCATTGATGATGTCTCCCAAGGCTTGCCCCTTGAATCTTGATCAAGACCAGCACAAATAACGTCAATACCTTCATTTAAAATTAATTCAACATTTTTAAGAGTGTCAGCTGTATCTAAAAATTGAATTTCATCTAAAAAAACCATATCTATTATTTCTTTTTTGAATTGATATTCTTTTTTAACATCATCCCAGCTTTTCATAGAATAACACTCATGACTTAAGTCGTTATGAGTAATTATTTTTGACTCTGAATAACGGTCATCAATACTTGGTTTAATAACGACTATTTTTTTATTTTGATGATTCGCCCAAAGAATTCTTTTTAATAATTCACTTGTCTTTCCAGCAAACATTGCACCTACAATAGTTTCTAAAGATCCCCTCATCAATACTCCTTTAATTTTAAATTAATAGATTCTAATATCTTTTCTATATCAATTTTTTTTATGCATCCAACTGGATTCGATATAAAATGTGAATTATCTTCTCTTTTGTTTCTTCTTTGTAACTGTTTTAAGTTTTTTAAACTTTCTAAACTTTGAAAAGTTAATTTATTTGTTTCATAACAACCAACAGTCTCATTAAAAGAAAAAATATCAACAAGTCCGCATGGCCCATTACAATATTCAGATTTATAGGTATTTTTTACCGCTTTTATTTTAGAGGTATTACTTAAAAGAATATTATTAGAAACACTTGTCTCTACAAATATACCTGGTTTATCTAAAAGTTTTGCAATATGTAAAGGTCCTGAATCAATAAAGATTCCAAAATCTATTTGAGAAATTTCTTTGATTAAAAGATTAATATCTTTAGGATTTTTAATAGAAACATTTTTAGTAACATTTATTTTTTCCAAGTAATTTCCATAATCAGAATTATCAATAAATATTTCAATTTTGTATTTATGATCATACTTTTTCTTAATAGAATCAATAATAAAATAGGGCAACGATCTTATTGGTGACGTTGATATTGGAAATATTGATAGTTTTTTAATTAGTTTTTTTTTATCATCGTTACTAGAAATTTTATAATTATTTAGAGGTACACCAAAATGTTTACAAACTTCTAGAGCAATGTTTGATCTTTGATATTTTTGAAATTTAAAACTTTGTATTTCTAATGTTATGTGAAATATTGTGTCATACTTATTAATTTCTTTTGAAGATATAGCTAATGGGTAAACATTTGAAAAAGAAAAAAACTTACTAAAGATAAAAGAAAAGTCACTACAAAAAGCAATACCAATTTTTAAAAATTTTTGGCTTTTAAGTAAAGATTTAATAGCGAGCGAATACTCAATGGCATCACCTAATCCAAATTTAGGCGGTAAACATATTAATAATTTTTTACCAATTAAATTATTTTTTGTTCTAATTTCATGTTTTAGAAAATTTAATTGAATTTTTTTCTTTTTATTATTTAATTCTTTCCATAAAGTAATGTTCTTTGAAAAATAAATTTGATTTTTTTCAAATTGCATAGAAAGAAAAGAAAAAGTATTGTCAGACAATGAAAAACTAAAAAATGCCATTTAACTTATATATCTGAAAATGAGAAAGAGTGTAAAAATAAGAAAGATTATTTTTGATATTCTATATGATATTCATAATAAAAATTTACAATATCAAGAAAGCCTAAATTATAATACTAAATCTTTTGTTCTAGATAAAAAAGATTCTTCGATGATTTACAACATCTCTCTTAACAGTATGAGAAATTTTTTTTTTATTAATTATATTTTAGAAAAATATTTAAACAAAAAAACAAGATTCAAAATTAAAATTCTTTTGATATCTGCAATAACTCAAATTTTATATTTGGGATTTAAAGATTATGCAGTTACAAATGACACTGTAGAAATTGCAAAAATAAAAAACTTAAATCCTGCTTTAATTAACTCATTATTGAAAAATATAATTAAGGATAGAAAATTAATAGATCTTAAAAGGTTAGATTATAAATATATTCCAACATGGTTTCTTGAAATTGTTGAAAGTAAAAAAAATTTTAAGAAAAAAAATTTTTTTGAAACTATTAGTAAAGAACCATCAATACATCTAGTTTTTAAAAACAATAATTTTTTGAGTAAATTTAAAGAAGATCATATAAAAACAACCGAACTATCAGCTTTTATTTCAAAAAAAAATAAAATAGATGAAATTAATAATTATTCCTTAGGAAATTGGTGGGTTCAAGATTTTGCCTCCATGCTGCCAATCTATTTGAGCCCAGAATTTAAAAGTAAAAAAATAATAGACTTATGTTCCGCACCTGGAGGTAAAGCGTTTCAATTATTTAGTATAGGTGCCGATATTAGTCTAAATGATATTAACCAAAAAAGATTAAAAATTTTGAAAGAAAACTTAAAAAGACTCAATTGGAAAGCTAATATTTCTAACCTGGATGTTCATGATATTTCAGAAGAAGAAAAATATGATGTTGTAATCCTTGATGCCCCATGTTCAGGAATTGGAACAATAAGAAGAAACCCAGAAATACTATTCAAAAAAAAATCACCAAATTTTAAAAATCTAGTTAAATTACAAAACTCATTAATTTTTAAAGCTGCAAAATTATTAAAATCTAAAGGCCTTCTATTATATATGGTATGCTCTTTTAATTATTATGAAACCATAAGTATAAAAAATAATTTTTTGAGTAACCATAAGAATTTTTTTCATAAAAAATTTGAACTATACAATAATAAAGAATTTAGTAAATTTATTGACAAGGATGGTGACTTGTATTGTACACCTTCAGAATTTAGAGGTTATATGATTGATGGTTTCTATGCAGTAAAGTTTGTTAAAAAATGATTAAAAAATTTATATCTTATATTTCAAAACAATTTTTTTTAATATTTTTAAAACTAAATTTTAAAAAAAATAAATTTAAAAATTTCAAAGATTTAAATTTTAAACAACAAGAGTTTATTAATTATAAACTAATAAAATATTATATTTTCAAAGATAATTTTATTAAAAATAGTTCTGTTACAGATATCCATACTTTTAATTTTTTGTTTTACTATCAAAAAATTGGTGGTGAAAAAGGTATCACCCTATCAAAAAAAAATATTTTTTTGTGGTTTGATAAATTTAAATTTTATAATGAATTTCCTTGGTCAGATGATTTTGTGGCAGCAAGATATTTAAATTTAATTTACAATTATGATTTTATTTTTTCTATTTCTACAGAGAAAGAAATTAAAAAAATAAATTTTTTAATAAATTTTCATGAAAAAAGATTTTTATTTGATTTTAAAAGAAAAAAAAATGAAGAAATTTCTTCTATAGAGATTGTAGCATTAGTTTTAATTAAATGCCTTCATAATGAATTTAATAATTATTTCATGAATAAAATTCAAGAAATAATTAATTCTCAAGTTGATGAAATTTTTATGCACAAAAGCTATAATGTTTTAGAACATGCTAAGTTTGTAAATAGTTTAAATGAGATTAAAAACATTATGTTATTTTATAATATTAAAAGTCCTGAAAAAATTAATAATCAAATTCTTGCAATGACTTCTCTTTTATCAAGATATAGACATGATGATTTTTCTTTACCACTTTTTAATGGCTGTAATAATAACCATAATAATGTAATTCAGGACATTGTTGATAAAGAACAATTTTTAAAAAGCAGAGTATTAAATAGTTTTGTTAATGGTATTGCTGTTTACAAAGATGCTAATAAAACTATTTTTTTTGATGTTGTTCAACCTACTAAATATGGATTTAGTAGAGAATTAAGTGCTGGATCATTGTCAATTGAAATTAGTGCAGGTGGAGAAAAATTAATTACAAATTGTGGTGGTGCCGAAAGTAGCGGCAGTAATCCATCTTACTTAAAATATAGTGCCGCACATTCAACTTTGATTGTTAACAATACTAATATAAGTGAGGTCAAAGAATGGAAAAAAGGGGGAATTTTTCTGAAAAAAGTTAAATATGATACTAAAGAAAATGAAGATGAGGCTATATTGATAGGTACACATAACGGATATTTAAAAAATTATAGAAAAATTTGCAAAAGAGAACTTTTTATTAATAAAAAACTTGATGTTATTAAAGGCCATGACACTATTATATCTTCAAACTCAAAATTTGAAAAAACTGTGTATCATATAAGATTTCACATTATGCCAAATATTTCACCAACAATAACTGAAAATAAAAAAAGTATAATAATGAAAACAAATAAGCACAATATATGGATATTTAAATCAAGTAGTGATATTTCTCTTGAAAAAAGCATTTATGTAGAAAATGATATTGCTAGAGAAACAAGTCAGATTGTAATAAATGGTGTTACTTCCTCAATTAGAAATAAAATAAAATGGTCACTAGAAAAAATATAAGAAGTCACGCACTTATTTCAGTTTATAATAAATCTAATTTAAATAAAATTTGTTTAGTTTTTAAAAAATATAATATTGGAATTATTTCAACTGGATCCACAGCAAAAAAAATAAAAGATCTTGGATTTAAATGTCAACAAGTTTCTGAGTTAACAAAAACTAAAGAAATGCTTAATGGCAGAGTAAAAACTTTAAATCACAAAATTCATGCTTCTATTTTATTTAATAGAAAAAAAAAAGATCATATAAAAAAGTTTCAAAATTTAAAATTTCCAAAAATAGACTATGTGATAGTCAATTTTTATCCATTTAATAATATTTATATTAATAAAAATAAATTAGATAAAATTGAAACGATAGATATTGGTGGACCTGCAATGATTAGATCAGCAAGTAAAAATTTTGATTTTGTAACTACATTATGTTCAATAAAATATTACAAAGAATTAATAGATGAACTAAACATGAATAATGGCTCAACTTCATTAAAATTTAGAGTCAAAATGGCTAAAAATAATTTTAAGGAAACAAGTGCTTACGATCGTACAATCTATAGATGGTTTAATAAAAATTCAAAAAAAGAAAAAACAAATAACAAAATTAAAATTAAGTATGGTGAAAACGCAAATCAGAAGGCATTTTTTATTTCTAATTCCAAACAAAATATAATTAATTCACAAATAAGTGGGAAAAAAATTGGTTATAATAATATTTTAGACATAAGCGATGGTTTAAATTGTTTAAAAGAATTTAAAGACCCAACATGTGTTATCATAAAGCATAATAATCCTTGTGGGGTAGCCTCAACAAACAATATAGAAAAGTCATTTATTAAAGCTTATAATTCTGATCCAGTAAGTGCTTTTGGTGGAATAATTTTATTTAATAGAATTATAAGTGAAAAACTTGCCTTAAAAATTATAAGTTACTTTTCTGAAGCTGTAGTGGCTCCAAGATATACAAAAAAAGCTTTAGAAGTTCTTAAATCAAAAAATAGTTTAATTGTAATTAATTCAAAGAATATAAAAAAAGAAAATAATCTTTCTTTTAGATCTGTTAATTCAGGGATTTTATATCAAGACACAAATAATATTTTAATTTCACAATCTAAGCTTAAGTTAGTAAGTAAGGTAAAGTCTTCAAAAAAAACTATTGATGATTTAGTTTTTGCTTACAAAGTAGCTAAGCATGTCAAATCTAATGCAGTTGTTCTTGTTGGCAATAAACAAACATTAGGTATTGGTGCGGGTCAAATGAGTAGATTGGACTCAACAAGTTTAGCAATTAGGAAATATAATAAAAATTTTAATAAAAAAAACTTTGTCTGTGCATCTGATGCATTTTTTCCATTTACAGATAATTTAAAAATACTTCATAAAAAAAATTGCCTCGCAATTGTTCAACCATATGGATCAATAAATGATAAAAAAATAATTAATTATGCAAATAAAAGTAAAATTTCTTTATATTTTTCACAACAAAGAGTTTTTAAACATTAGATTAAATTTATGAAGATTAATTATATTAAAAAATTATTAAAATTATTCCCAGATATAGCAAGTGGAAGAAAAAATTTTGAAAATTATGATAAAAGGGTAAAAAAAAATTTAGAGTTAACAAAAAAATACCTAAAAAAAAACAAGTTATAATTCATTTATAAATTTTTATATTATTTTTATAAAAAATATATTAAAGAAAAAATATGCATTTATTTTTTTCTACTCCTGTATGGGCATCAAAAATATCTAATCATCAGATAATTAATAAAGAAATTTTATCTTATATTTTGGATTTGCAAAAAAAAGATTCAGAAGGTATTAAAAAAAGTAATTTTAATGGTTGGCATTCCCATGACTTTAATCTGAACGAAGATGCTCCAAAAAATTTTACTCAAGCAATAAAGTTAAATATTAACCAAGCTTTAAAAGATATGAATTGGGATTTAGAAAAACAAGAAGTTAAAATTACTAGCATGTGGGCAATCATAAATGAAAAAGGTGCATTTAACCAAAGACATCATCATGGGAATAGTGACTTAAGTGCTGCGTATTACGTTACTGCAGGAAAAAATTGTGGTGATATTGTTTTTTATGATCCTCGACCTGCACCAGTTTATAGACATCCAGTTGCTAAATCTCCAAATATATTAAATGCTTCAGTAAATTCAGTTCAACCTGAAGAAGGTTTATTAGTTTTATTTCCTAGTTATTTAGAGCATTCAGTAAATCCTAATAATTCAAACAATAAAAGAATAGTAATTAGTTTCAATGTTAGCTTAGAAAGATTCTAAGATGGGTTTAGGCGACGCCTTAATGGCAACAGGTGAAATTAAAGAAATTAGAAAAAATATTCGTGATGCAAAGTTTGTAGTTGGTGATGGGACGCTATCTTATTGGAATGAGGTCTTTAATAATAATCCTTACATTATTGATATAAATGAAATTTCAAAATATAAAAAAATTGTTTGGATTAAAAATTATGAAGGTAATAGACCATATAGAATTTACGACAAAAGTAGACATAAAGATTTTTATACATGGAATAAAAATTATAAAGCAAAAAAGGGTGAGATTTTTTTTTCAAAAAGTGAAAAGGATTTTTCTAAATCTGTAATACAAAAAATAAGAAATAAAATTGGCAACAAAAAACTAATTTTTATAGAGCCCTATGTAAAAATAAGAAGAGGTTATCAAAATAGAGACTGGGGAATAGAAAAATGGAAAGAGGTTGTTTTAAAACTTATAGATAAATATGAATTTTTACATATAACATACGGTGACCTTAAGCCGATTGAAGGATGTATTAACATTCATGGTATTAATTTTAGAAATAGTGCTGCAATTCTCGAAAAATGTGATCTCTTTATTGGAACTGAGGGAGGAATGCATCATGCGGCAGCGGCCACTTCGTGCAAGGCAGTTGTTATTTTTGGTGGTCATATAAGTCCTGAAATTACAGGTTATGATTTCCATAAAAATATTTATGTTGATTTGCCTAACTCACCTTGTGGAAGCAAAAATATTTGTCAGCACTGCAAAGAGTGTATGCGGCTTATTTCAATAGAAACTGTTGTTCATGAAATAAAAGAAATCCTAAAATAAGATGAATTTTAGCGAAATATATTCAACATTAAATTCAAAATCTATTAAAATAGATGAAAATATTAAGCTTTTATTTGATCCGAGGTTTATAAACAATTGTAGAAAATACAGCATAGCCCAAAGGATGAGAAAAAAATCTTTGTCATTGCTTCTAAATAATAATTTAAAAATAAACATAGATCCTGTTAATTCTTTTTACTCTTTTTTAGGAAGTGATAATTCAAACGTAATTGAATACCTAAACTTTGATTTCTCAAGTTTATTTAAAAAAACTAAATTAGATAAATCATTAAAAGGCCTAGAAAGTAACTCCATAACAAATATTGGGAGTGAGATATTGTCAATGTGTGAAGAAAACCATTTTGATTATTTTTCAATAATATTACATGGAAGTCAATCTGATGGGCAAAGTACAAGGTTTAGTGATGTTGATGTAAGTATATTTATTAAAAATAAATTAATTAATAGTGAAAAAGAACTAAGAGAAGCATATTTTCAAATAGAGGCATTAAATAAAAAAATAGCATTTTTTGACCCTGTTTCTCATCATAAAGTTTTTATTAACCTTGAGTCTGACTTGGATTGTTACCCTGAAAGTTTTATGCCTATTTCCGCACTTGAAAAAGGCTCGTCTTCTAAAAATCATGAAATAACAATAAAAGGCATAAGGGAAGACTTAGATTTAAAGATTGAAAGTTTTTTCAACATATTAAGAATTATGATTGATTTACAAAGCCAAGACAAAATAAATAATTTATTTTTTTTGAAGCAATTAATAAGCAGTTACTTTATGTTAATTATTTTAGAGTTTGAAATTATATTTGGAACCTATCTTGATAAAAAAAATATTTTTGAAAATAAGATACATAAATATAAATCTAAAAAAGAAATTGATTTATTTAATAGTGCATCATTAATTAGAAGTGATTGGGCAGACCTTCAAATGTCAAATATTGGTGTGAGTGAGGAATTTATAAAAAATATCATGGTTGACTCAATAAATATGAGTCTAAATATTCAAAAAAATGAAATTTTAAATGAAATTTCAGAAAAATACTTAATTTAATGAAAGCTTTAAATATAGAAGATTATAATAGAACTATTGATTATGTTTTAGAATTTTCAAAAAAACTACCGAGCAACCTTGTGCCTGAAAACATTATTCACAATGGTCATATAAAAAGTCCAGGTGTTTCAGACATAGATTTAATATTTGTTTTCAAAGACAATTTTGTTTTGTCTTCTCAATTTTTATATTTATTTAAAGAAGCAATACAAGATTTACCCAACAAAGAGATATACTTCCATCATTTACCCCATATATATCCTTTGTCATCAATAAAAATGCTGCCATACATGACATACAATCCAGTTTCAGAATTAAAAATATTAACAGGTAAAATAAGTTTTGAATCTAAAAATTTAAATCCATACCAAAACATATTAAATTCATTTGAACAAATTCACAATAGAATAACAACATTAATAAATCTAATTATTGAGAAAAAAAGAAGTCATAAAGCATTATTGCTTACGGGACACTCTATAATACATACAATCAACTGCTTAAAATTACTTGGTGCTGAAATAGAAGAAAAAAATTTTACAAATTTTAATGAAATAGAAAAAATAAGAAAAAGAATTGTAAAGGGAGAGGCAGAATTAGAGTATAATTTTGAAAATATTTGTAAAGGGCTTATAACTGAATTTGTTGTTCTTTTAAATATAGTTAATAAACAAATCGAAAAAAAAATCTTAGTTCATTTTAGTAAAGAAAGAAATATTTTTCAATATGATAACAATATTTATCTTATAAAGCTTAATGAAAAAATAAGTGAACCAAAGTATTATTTAAATAACAACAACTTATTTATAGAAGGTTTTTCATGGCAAACACAGTGTATTTATGAAAACTATTTTCTAACGAATAATGATTTTAAAACAATTTTCTTAGATAAAGAATTTTCAAACCAAATTAATAAAAGAATTAATTTTATTAAAATACTAACTTCTTTTAATTTTAATAATTTCAATACTGCTGTTGGTAGAAATAGCTTTCATCCACTTGTAAGAAATGATAGGTTTTACTGGTCAGCAAAGAATTTAAATTTACATAAATAACACTTTGGAATTATTTATAAAAATTCAAGTTAGGTAGATTAAAGCAGTCAATTAGTATAGAATAAAAAAATGAAAAACCCAGTATACCCGGTCTTTTTTAATAAAAAAACAAATAAAAAATTAGTATTTTATCCTGTAAAAAAAAATGCAAATTCTTCTGCTAAACTTTTTTTTGCTAGTCATTTAGATTTATTAGATAAATTTTTTTTTATAGAGGATAATATACCTAGATTTAAACAAACTAAAAAATTACAAGATAGTTTTGAAGGAAAAACAAATTTAACAAATTGGTTTAAAAGCAAGAATAGATTTACAAAATTACAAGTAGACTATAGAGCATGTATTGTCAGAGATCCTTTAAAAAGATTTTTATCAGCATACAAAAATAGAGTTTTATTTCATAAAGATAAGGAATTTTATAATCATACAGTTGATATGGTTATTGAAAAGCTTGAAAACAACATTTTTGAAAACAAGCATTTTCTTCCTCAAAATTATTGGCTGGGTAATGACTTGAGTTATTTTAATATAATTGGCATTACTTCAAATATTAAAACATTTGAACAAAAAATAAATAATTTTTTTGGTCAAGATAGAAAATTTCCTAAAATCCAAACAGGGGGCAAGGAATTTGTTTTAGAGTTAAATGCATATCAAATAACAAAAGTAAAAAAAATATATACTAATGATTATAGTCTTCTTGGCGACCTTATAAAAAACTAAAATAATAAATTCATTTTTTTAAAAACTAAACAGGCCAAAACTCAATAATAAATATTTTTTTATTTATATTAATTTTAATTATGTATATTAAATAGATATAAAAATGAAAAGGTATAGGTTAGACCCATTAATATATAAAACAAAAAGTGACTCTCAAAAATTTGGAGGGCATTGGTTTAGAGGAAAAAATTGTAATTTTATTCCTTCTAAAAAACATTTTAAAGATAAGAATTTTTTTGATAAATATATATTAGAAGGATTTAAACCAAAAAAACCTTTTATTACAAAAAAACAAAATATTCTTGCATTTGGTAGTTGTTTTGCTGCAGAAGTATCTTCTTATCTTGCAAATAAAAATTATTCTATTTTCAATAAAAAAATGTCAACCGATACTCATATCATTCGTTATGGAGAGGGTATGGCAAACACCTTTACTGTTTTAGAACAATTACTTTGGGCTTTTGAAAATAAAGATATTGAAAAAAATACATGGTATTATACATCTCAAAAAGAAGAAAGAAATGACTTTGAAATAAGAGAGCAAACTTTAAATTTATTAAACAAAATTGATATTTTTATCATAACTGTTGGCCTTGCAGAAGTATGGTATAACAAATTAAATAACCAGGTTTTTTGGAAAGCAATTCCCGCCAGTCAATTTGATGAAAATAAACATGGTTTTAGAGTCTCAACAGTTGAAGAAAATACTAATAACTTAGATAGTATTTACTCTGTAATAAAAAAATATAAACCTAATGCATCAATTATATATACTCTTTCCCCAATTCCTTTGATGGCAACTTTTAGGCCTCAGTCCTGCATAACAGCAAACTCAATATCTAAATCTATTTTAAGGGTTGCTTTAGATAATGTAATTTCAAAATATAATAATAAAGAAGATTTGTACTATTTTCCGTCTTATGAAATTACTAAAGAATATTTTGTAGATCCTTTTTTAGATGATAATAGACACCTAAAACAAGATTATACTTTGGAAATAATGAAGGTGTTTGAAGATAATTTTTGTTGTTAATTTAAAGTTAAATTAATAGTTTTTTTGAATACGACCTCAACCTTGGATATGTTAATAGGTACTAATGGAGCTAGTTTTCTAGTAAAAAAATTGAATAATATTTATTTTTATCTATCCAATATTTTTTTACTTTCCATCCAGCTGAATTTGCTAATATTTTAAAACTATTTAGTGTGAATTTT
>MDTG01159277.1_pt1 | contig 24477 bp, 19 predicted proteins | sample 811421 | NCBI WGS metagenome assembly MDTG01 (sample SAMN05326645, study PRJNA326480) | marine metagenome | isolation source: seawater | place: Pacific Ocean: South East | collected 2011 | reverse complement strand
AGGACATAATTTAATTATCTCTTGTTCATCTATTAAGGCAGTCATATGTGTAAAAATTGTTCTTTTAGGTTTTAAATAATTGATATATTCAAGTATTTCTTCAAAACCTGCATGAGAAGGATGGGTTTCATATCTTAACATACCGACAATCCAAAGATCTAAATTTTTAAGTTTCTCAATATCATTATTATAAAATTTTTTTAAATCAGTAGAGTAAGCAAAGTTATTTATTCTAAAAGTTTGTGCATCAATAGATCCATGATTATGTTTAAAAGTTTCAATATTAATTTTATTGATTCTAAAATTATTTGTTAGTTGTATAAGATTCATGAATGGATCATAATCTTTAACTCCCTCAAAAATAAATTTATAATTACTAAGAATTTGTTTATGAATTTCTTCATGTATGTATGCTGGAATAATTTTTTTATTAATAAGAGATATTGCTCTCATATCAGGAAGTCCTGCTATATGATCGCTATGAGCATGAGTAATTAATAAAGCATCTAAATCAGTACATTTAGCATCATATAATTGCTGTCTTAAATCTGGTGAAGCATCTATTAAAATTTTGGTATTATCTAATTCTAATAAGATAGACGATCTTGTACGAAAATTTCTTTTATTATTAATATCTATATTTCCATTTTTATTCCATGCCAATGGTGAACCAAAAGATCCTCCACAACCTAGTATTCTTATTTTCATTGAGTTATTTCATTATAACGAATTGCTTTAGAAAACAAATTATAAAAATTATTATCAATAGTATTGTTAAATTCTTCTTTAGATAGATTAAAGAAACTTGATAAGTAATCACTTATGTATTTAACATAAGAAGGTTCATTAGATTTGCCTCTATGAGGTACTGGAGTTAAAAAGGGACTATCTGTTTCAATTAATATTCTATTTATAGGAAATTCTCTAATATCATTTCTTATATTATCTGCATTTTTAAAAGTAATTATTCCTGAAAGAGAAATATAAAAATCATTATCTAAACAAAAATTAATTAATTTTTTTGATCCTGTAAAACAATGAAAAACTAACTTTAATGCGTATTTTTTTTGAAACTTATTTATTGTATCTATAATTTCATTTTCAGAGTTTCTTTGATGAATTATTAAAGGAATTTTGGAAATTTGTGAACATTCTATATGATTTTCAAAAGACTCATATTGTTGTTTCTTAAACTCTGTTGAATGGAAAAAATCTAAACCTGTTTCCCCTATTCCAATAACTTTTTCATAATTACAAAATTTATTTAAATCATCAATTTTAAGTACATTATTAGAATTAACACTTTGTGGATGTAAACCATAACTAATAAAAATAGATTGATAGTTTTTTATAAGATTGTAATGAGAAATAAAATTTTCTGGATCAGTATTTATTGATAAAATAGCTGTAACGTGATTTTGTTTTGCACGTTCAATTACAGAATTAAGATTTTTAGATAATGTTTCAAAATTTAAATGGCAATGAGAATCAATCATTTAAATCTATACGTGGAAATATATGGAATGATTTATTAATCTTAATTGATATAGAATTTAATTTGTCAAAATTTTGAAAACTTATGTCTTGAGTTTTCATATTTAAGATAGAAAAAATTTTTTCAATACTTTTAGGCATTACAGGAAATAATAATATTGATGCTCTTCTTATAATTTCAACTGATACAGATAAAACTATATTCATTCTATCTAAATCTATTTTTTTTAAATTCCAAGGTTCTTGAGAGTCAATATATGTGTTAGTTAAAGATAAAAGATCAAATATTTGTTTTAATGCTTTGTCGATTTCATAATTATCCATGAAATTAATATAATTTTTTAAAACAAGATTTGAATTATTAATAAGTTTCTTATCATCATCATTTAAATCAAATTTATTTGATACATCTGAATTGCAATTTTTATTTATGAATGAACAAATTCTTTGAACAAGATTACCCAGATTATTAGATAAATCTGAATTAATTCTTTTGTGTATGGATTCTTTTGAAAAATCTCCATCATTTCCAAAAGGAACTTCCCTAAACAAATAAAAACGAATTTGATCTAAGCCATATTCATTGATTATTTCATAAGGATCAATTGCATTTCCAGTAGATTTAGATATTTTTTTACCTTCATTAGTCCACCAACCGTGGGCAATAATTCTTTTAGGAGGTGGTATTTCTGCAGCCATTAAAAAAGCAGGCCAATAAACGGCATGGAAACGAAGTATATCTTTACCAATTATGTGTACAGCGGGCCAAAATGTTTTAAATTTATCATTATCTATATTAGGATATCCTAATGAAGTAAGATAATTACATAATGCATCTATCCAAACATACATAACATGTTTATCATTATTTGGAACTTTTACACCCCAATTAAATGTCGTTCTTGAAATCGATAAATCTTTTAAACCGCCTTTAATAAAACTTAAAACTTCATTATATCGAGATTTAGGTAATATTGTATCAGGATTTTTTTCATAAAAATTAATTAATTTTTCTTGCCATTCAGAAAGTTTAAAAAAATAACTTTCTTCTTTGACCCATTCAACAGGAGATCCTGAAGGAGCATAAAAAGAATCATTTTGTTTAGTTAATTCAGACTCAAGGTAAAAAGCTTCATCTCTAACTGAATACCAACCTTCATAATTTGATAAATATATCTGATTATTGTCATATAATTTTTTCCATAAATATTGGGAAGCTTCTATGTGCCTTTGCTCAGTAGTACGAATAAAATCATCAATATTACATCCTAAAAAAGGTATTAAATCTCTAAAATGTTTAGACATTTGATTAACAAAATCTTTTGGTTCTAATTTAGAATTAATAGCTTCTTTTTCAACTTTTTGACCATGTTCATCTGTTCCTGTAAGAAAATATACTTTATTGCCTTTTAATTTTTGATATCTTGCAAAAATATCACAAGCAATACTAGTATAGCTTGTCCCTATATGTGGTCGATCGTTAACGTAATATATCGGTGTAGTTATATAGTAGGGTTCCATTATATTTTTCTTAAAGATGAATAGATATTTAAGTTAAAAATTTTTTTATCTAAGTTTAGTGAATATAAACTATTTTCGTTATAATTTAAATATTCAAGTATATTAAATAGTTGTTTATTATCTAAAAAATTAGAAATTTCATGTAAAGATTTAATAATATATGAATTATGTAAGTGATTTAAATTTATACCCAAATTGATTTTAATTACATTGTTAATAATAAATTTAATTAATGATAAATATATTTTAAACTCATAATTATCAAATTTATTTACCTTATCTGAAAACTCATATAATTCATAAGATAAACTTTCATTTTGTTTGAAAAAAAATAAAATGAAATCAAATATTTCAGTAATATTTTGATTATATAAATCAATAGCTATTCCGGGAGAATTATTTGATAAATCATATAGTAAGTTTAATTCAGATTGCTCAATTCCATCATCAAAATTATTTAAAATTTCAGTAAAAATATCCTTGTTTGGATTTAGAAAGTTAAATTTAAAACATCTAGATCTAATAGTAGGTAAAATTAAAGAAATTTGATGAGATATAAGAAAAAAATATGTATTTTTAGTAGGTTCTTCAAGAATTTTTAAAAGAGAATTTGCGCTATTATTATTTAGTTCATCTGCACTATCAATTAATATAAATTTAGGAAGATTAGAAAAACTTGACTGGTAAACAAATTTTTCAATGTTTCTTATTTGATCAATTGAAATATTTGTTTTATATTTTTTTAATTTTTCATCATAAATTTTTCTAATTACTTTAATATTTGGATGTGAGTCATTGTATATTAATTTATTATTATCATTTCCTGAATTTTTATCTAATTTTTTAAATAATGTTGATATTAAATGATAAGTAAAAGTTGCTTTTCCAACACCTTTATTCCCATAAAAAATTATAGAATTTGAAATAGATTTGTTAATAAAATTATTTAATATTAAATTATAAGTGTTTTCGTGTCCTATTAATTTAGTTGAAAGCATAATAGGTAATATCTTTATTAAATTAATTTATCTATAGTTTTTATAATTTTTCTATGAATAAAATTTTCGGATAAATTAGCATTAATATTAATAAATCTTTTGTTATTTTTAGATATCTTTTTATAACCTGAAATAACTTTTTTATGAAAATTTATATCTATTTTATCATATTTATTGAACTTCTTTCTTTTTTTTAATCTTTGAATAATTTCTTTAGATGGAAGCAAAAATAAAAATGTTCTATAGGGTAAAAAGTTATTTAATATTTTTTTATGTAAATTTATTGATTCTTTTAAACCAAATTTATTTACATAACCTTGATATACAAAAGTTGAATCAGCAAACCTATCTGATATAACTACTATGTTTTTTTTTAATGCTGGTTTAATTACAGTATTGATATGATTTAATCTAGAAGCCATTAAAAGTAAAATTTCTTCGGTTGGATTTATTATATTTTCTTTATTTAAAAGTATGTTTCTTATTTTTTCAGAAATTAGAGTTCCACCTGGCTCTCTTGTAACTAAAAATTTAATATTATTTTTTAAAAAAAAATTTTTTAATAATTTAATTTGAGTAGATTTTCCACTAGCTTCAGGACCTTCAAAAGTTAAAAATAAGCCTGTTTTATTTTTTTTCATCAAAACTAGTTCCAAAAACTATATATTTGATAGCTGCAAATATTCTCATCAAAGGATTAATATCTTTAACATCATTTTGCGCAACCAAAGGTACTATTATAGGATTTTTTGAAGAAATATTTATTTTCATTTCACCTAATTTTTGACCTTTTTTAATTGGTGCAGGAATTGGTTTTTCATATTCAATATTAGCATTGATAGACTTTAATTGATCAAATGAAATAATTGAAATAATATCCTTATCAACGATCAAATTAACAGAAGGTTTATTGCCTAACCACACATCAACATTTTTAATTATTTGATTTTTTTTCAATAATGTTTTTTGTGATGTTTGAGAAAAAGCCCATTGTAAAAGATTAATTGATTCATTTAGTCTTGATCTAGTGCTATTAGTTCCATCAATTACAACGGTAATTCTTCTGTCATTTCTAAATGCACTTGTAGAAATCCCCCATCCTGATGCTTTGACGTAACCTGTTTTTAACCCATCTGCTCCTTGAAAATTACTTAATAACTTATTCCTATTTGGTTGTTTTATATCATTATAAGTAAAAGATTTTTCACTAAAATAAGAATAAAGGTTTGGAAAATTCTTAATTAATTCGTTTGATAATATTCCAATATCTCTTACAGTAGAATAATGATCATCAACTGGCCAACCTGAAGAGTTTATAAAATTTGTATTTTCTAAATTAAGTTTTTTTGCATAAATATTCATTAGTTTTGCAAAAGCTTTTTCTGTTCCCGACAAACATTCAGCTAAAGCAACAGATGCATCATTACCTGATTGAATAATTATGCCTTTTAGCAAATCATTTATTGTAACTTTATCATCAATTTCTAAAAAAGTTCTACTACCACCCATTCTATAAGCTTTGGGTGAAATTATACAGGTGTCGTTAATATTTAAATCGGTAGAATTTAATCTATCAAAAGCAACGTAAACTGTCATAATTTTAGTCATAGATGCTGGAGGGATTATTTCATCAGCATTTTTTTCAAATAATACTTCATTAGTATTATAATCTATAACTATAGCTTGCTGAGCATTAGTATCTATTGCATATAATTTGTCTATCCAAATAAAGATTATAAAGAAAAACAAAATATTTTTAGTTTTATTCATAATATAAAATATAAATTAAATATGACTTAAGTATGTTATTCAATAATTATTTCTGTTTGCTTATAACCTGAAGAAATAAAAGATGAAACTAAATTATTAACATTATCATTTTCCAGAGGACCTAATAAAATACTATATGAAGTCCCTTCATTTTCTATAGTATTATTAAATTTAATATCAAGTTTATTAATAATTTTTTTTGCATCATCATAAGATTTGAAATTATAAATTTTTAAGAAAAGTTCTTTGTCGGAAACTTCTTCTTGAGTTATTTCTATAGGTATCTCAGGATTAGTGACATTATTTAAGGTATTGTCAACATTTTCATTTAGATCAGTTATGGTAACAATTTCAGTTGGTGCTGAAGAAACTGTTTTTGAAAAATTAGGATCGTTCATTGAAGAAGTTACGATTTTCATTTGTTTACTAGGTTCTGACATAATTTTTATATTTACTCTAGCAATTTTATTTTTATAAAATTTTAATAACTGTGCAACTTTTCTTGAAACTTGTATTTCTGATAAATTATCTTCATGTCTGTCATTAATTTTTATTATTAGAGAAATTCCGTTTTCTAAATTTGTAATTTTTACAGTACTGGGTAAAGGTAATGTTTTATGTCTACCAAGTAATTCAGTAACTTTATTTAAATCATTATTAATAGTTTTGACATTATGTAATTCTTTTCCATAAAAAGATGCGAGTCCATCCTTATCATAATTGTATTCTTCTTTTGGAATATATTTAACTCCTTCTATAAAATAAGGTTCACCAATATGATATTTTATAACATTATTATTTGATATTTCTTTTTTATTCTTCTTTTTCTTAACTTTATCTAAAATAATTTCTTTTTTTTCTTCAACAATTTTAGTTATATTACTTGTTTCAATTTTCTTAATTTGACAAGAAGATAATAAAATAAAAATTATGAAATATTTAAAAATTGATTTCATCACTCAATAAACCAATTGAAACAGCATAATAAGAACTACAATTATAATATAATAAATTTTTATAATTTTGATAAACTAGAAATAATCTTCCTTCAATACCATCTGGAGCAATTAATCTAGCATCTATAGAATTATTTGTAGGTAGTGTTGAGCCATCAATATTTTTAAATCCAAGATCACTCCATTCTATTAATTTTTTCGGAATCGATCTAGATTTAACAGCCCCACAACCTTTAGGATTTTTTTGTTTCAAATTATCATAAATTTCATTTAAATTATTAGGAGGTAATACTTCTTGACCCCAAGTAATATTTTGAGACCAAGGATTTTTATCAAGAGATGTTAAATAATTAGCTATGCTAGCAAAAGCATCTTCATAACTATTCCATATATCTACACCATTACCATCCCAGTCATATCCACTTTCAAGGAATGTTGTTGGTAACATTTGAGTCATACCTAGAGCCCCGCCCCAACTACCTTTTAAATTATCAGATTCAATTATCTTATCATCAATTATTTTTAAGGTTGCAAATAATTGTTTTTTATAAAAATCACTTCTTCTTCTATCAAAAGCTAAAGTAGCTACAGCATTCATAGTTTTAATTTTACCTTGATTTTCTCCAAAATAACTTTCCATACCAAGAATAGATATTATAAATCTAGGCTGAATCTTAAAATGTTCAGATATTAAATTTAATTCATTTTTATATTTTTTCATCATTTTTTTAGCAGCATAAATTTTACCTTTATCCAATCTATAAAATAAATATTCTTTAAGTGTGATTTTAGACTCAGGTTGACATCTATCTCTCATAATAATCTTACTTTGGGGTTTCAAGTTCCTAAATTGATTATCTAAAGTTTCTTGAGATATTCCTTTAGTTAATGCTTCGGATTTTATTTGAGAAATCCAATTATTCCATTCTAATTCAGTAGGCATTGTCGGTTTTTCGCAATCATTTGAAAAAACATATGGAGAAATGAAAAATATACTAATAATAATATATAATAAGTAATTATTTCTCATATTTATTAACTATCAAATCTTACAATAATTTGGAAATATTAAATAAAAATTTATATATTTTGACAAATTTTAAAGCTAACTATAATGAAATTCCTTAAAAAGGTAATGATATCAGGAGAGATGGCTGAGCGGTTGAAAGCACCGGTCTTGAAAACCGGCAAGGTGGCAACACCTTCCAGAGTTCGAATCTCTGTCTCTCCGCCAAAATAATTAATTAATTTTATTTATAATTTTTTTTATCAGTTCAAATCTATTGTCTTCTAATACACCATTAAAATCAAAAAAAAGTTTAAGATCATTTCTAATTATAAATTTTTTATTAGACATTGCTAATTTTAATATTTTTTCTCTATTTAAAGGTAAATTTTTATAAAAACTGAATAAAATTCCTTTTCTTCCAAAATCTATTAACTCAATATTAAATTTAATGCACATAATTTTAATTTGAATTAACTTGAATAAATTATTTACCTCTAAAGGAAGTTTCCCAAATCTATCAATAAGTTCAACTATAAGATTATCTTTCTCTTTATCATTCGTGATAAGAGAGATTCTTTTATACATTGACATTTTTACATCTAAATCATTAATATAATTATCGGGTATATATATTTTTTCAGGAATTCTGATTGTAGGTTCAAAATCAGTTTTTTTAATAGTTTCTTCTTTTTTTAAAATTTTAATTTTTTGTAAGTTTATTTCATCTTCTAACATTTGATGGTATAGTTCCACACCTACATCTTTTATAAAACCACTTTGTTCTTCTCCAATAATAGATCCCCCTCCTCTTAAAGTTAAATCTTGGGATGCTATGTTGAATCCTGAACCAATATCTTCAAAAGAATTAATTATATTTAATCTTTTTCGAGCATTTTCTGTAATATCTTTTTCTAAATAAGTTAAATAAGCATATCCTCTTTTAACTGAGCGACCTACTCTACCTTTAAGTTGATATAAGCTTGATAAAGAAAAAATATTACTTCTATTTATAATAATAGTATTAACGTGTGGAAAATCTAATCCATTTTCTATTATATTAGTACTAATTAATAAAGGAATTTCCTTATTATAAAATTTTAAAATTCTTTCTTCTAATATTTCTGGTTTTAATTTACCATGAGCTATTACATATTTAACTTCAGGTAAATATTCTTTAATAAAATTTTCTATAAAGGGTATATCTTTTCTTCTAGGTGTAACATAAAATACACTATTTTTTCTTCCATAAATTTCTCTTTTTATAGCTTCTTTAATTGTGATTTTGTCGAAAACACTTATGTAAGTTCTAATAGACAATCTTTCATAAGGAGGAGTTAATATCAGACTTAAATCTCTTATTCCTGATAAAGATAGAGATAATGTTCTAGGAATTGGAGTAGCAGATAGACTAATAACATGTGCACGTGGAGATTTAGATTTTAATTTTTCTTTTTGCTGAGTCCCCAATTTTTGTTCTTCATCATATATTATTAAACCTAATTTTTTAAAATTTATTTTATCATTTAATAAAGAATGAGTCCCTATTATTACATCTGCCTTACCATTTTCTATATCAAAATATATTTTTTTCTTTTCTGACGGTTTAATAAATCTAGATAATTCTCTAACTTCAATTCCAAATGCATTTAATCTTTGTGAAAAATTTATATAGTGTTGTCTCGATAGCAAAGTTGTAGGGACTAAAACTAAACTTTGAATTTTAGATGTAGCTGCAAGAAATGTTGCTCTAATTATTATTTCTGTTTTGCCAAAAGCTACATCACCTACAATCAATCTATCTGCAGGTACTTTGCTTAAAAAATCATTTTTGACATCTTCAATAACTTTGAGCTGATCATCTGTTTCAACATATTGAAAAGTATTAGAAAATTTTTCATATAAACTTTGGTTAAAATTAATTTTATATGATGAAGAATTATGTCTTTTAGCAGCAATAGACATCATTTTTTTTGCAATATCTTTAATCTTATTTTTAGCATTTGCTTTTCTTTTTTGCCAATTTGCATTGCCTAAATGATCAAGTTTAATATTTTTTGAATCTTCACTGTATTTGGTTACAATATTAATATTTTCTATTGGTAATAGAAGTTTTTGATTGTTAGCAAATTCTAATTTTACACAATCATGTTGGGAATTATTTAAATCAATTTTATTAATATCAATGAATTTACAAAAACCATAATCTGAGTGAACTAAGATGCAGTTTGTAGTAAATTTATTAATTTCTTCAAAAAATAGTTCCCTATTTCTATTTGTATTCTTTGTTGTTAATAAATTATAACCTAATAAAGATTTCTCATTTAAATAAATATAATTTTCAAATTCTACAGATTCTTCTATTTCAAGTATCGTAATATATATGTTGATTTCATTAATTTGATCATAGTTATCTATATCTTTTGACTTTATAGATAAATTTTTATAAGTAATTTCCTTTAATCTTTCTTTTGAACCTCGAGATCTACAGCAAATAATTATATTTTTTTTGGAATTATATTCTAAAAATTTTCTTATAAATTCAAAATCAATTTCTTTTTTTATAGATGATAAATTTGGAACTTTTTTGATTTTAAAATTTGATTCTTTTTCTATCTTAAATTCATTTAACTTTATCAAATTAATCTGCTTAAAATAATTATTAATAATCTGATTATCTAAGTAAGAAAAACTATTATCAAGAATGAATTTTTCACCATTATCTATTCTAGCTAAATAATAATCATTTATGTTCTCTAATCTTGTTTCCAATAATTTATCAAATTCACTATTAATAATAACGTTAAAGTTTTTACAATAATCAAATATACTTGAAGTAGATTTATAAAATAATGTAAAATAATTTTCACCACCATTTGGTATTATTGATTCAGAAAAAATATTATAGATTTTACTTAAACGATAATCTAAAAAAATTTTTCTAAAATTTTTTCTGAACAAATTTATGGTATTATTATTTAATAGAATCTCACATGAAGGTCCAATTAATATATCTGAGTTAATTTTTTTTATTTTTTTTTGAGTTATTTTATCAAATTCATTAACATTTTCTATTTCATCATTATTAAAATCTATCCTAATAGGATTAGTTATATTTGATATAAATATATCAATTATAGATCCTCTAACTGCAAATTCAGATTTTTCTCTAACTAGACTAACTCTTTCGTATCCCAAAAAATTTAGTTTTTTTAAAAAATTATTAAAATCTAATTTATTACCTCTAGATATTTTAATAAAATAATTATTAATAAAATCTCTACTTATTGTTTTTTGAATAATGGCATTAACAGATGTAATTATAATTTTAGGACTATTGTTATTAATAATTTGATAGAGGCAATTTATTCTTTCTGATTGTATTTCTTTTGAAGGTGAAACATTATCATATGGTATTTGATCCCATGATCTAAATACTTGTATATTTATTTGAGGCAATACCCATTCTAATTTTTTTCTAATTTTAAAAATCTCTTTATCGTTTCTTGCAATATATAGGACAGATTTATCACTTTCTTTAAAAGTTTCAGAAATAAATAAATATTCATTTCCTTCATTTATAGAACCCACAGTTTTAATAGAATTCATGAGTTAATTTTTTTTAATAAGATTTTATATTTAGTTTCTAATAATTTTTTTTTATTTATAAATAATATTATATCTTGATCAGAATAATTTTCTAATAATTCATTAAGAAAATATAATTCGTTTTTATTAAATTCATCAATTTTATCAATAATATATTTTTTAAATAAATAATCAGTTTCCTTTGTTCCTGTATAAGTACACCTATATATTATTTGTTTCTTTAATTTAATTGTATTTTCTTCATTCATATATATTTTTTATATAAGATATTATAAAATATTAATTTAATATGCGTTCTGAAATAATAAATCATTTATTTTCTTCAATTTCATCACTGTCTGGAGTTGGACCTAAGTTAGAAAAATTATTTAATAAACTAATTGGAAATAAATTAATACATTTTCTATGGCATATTCCATATAATGTTATTAAAAGAAATAAACACGAAAATATAAGTGAAGCAAAAATTAATAGCTTAGTTACTTTAAAAATAAAAATAATTAAGCATATTCCTTCTAGATTTAGAAGACAGCCTTATAAAATTAACTGTTTATGTGGAGATATACAAATTGATATTGTATATTTTAATGCTCGACATCCTGTAATAAAAGCATCTTTGCCTATTAATGAAGAAAGATATGTATCTGGTAAATTAGAATATTTTAAAAATAATTTTCAAATAACTCATCCCTCACATATTATAGAAATAGATAAAATAAATGATTTAAGAGAAATCGAACCAATTTATAGTCTTACTGCAGGATTAACTCATAAAGTTTTTTTAAAAAATATTAATAAGGTTTTACAAAATATTCCAAATTTGGATGAGTGGATACAGTTTGAAACAATAAAAAATTATAAATTTAATACGTGGAAAGAATCAATAATATCTATACATAACCCTTTATCCACTGATGATCTAATTCAATCCAATATAAATAGAAAAAGATTAGCATTTGATGAATTACTTTCTCATCAATTAGCAATAGCTATAATTAGAAATTATAATCAAAAATTTAAAGGTATATCTTTAAAACCACCTGGAAATATAATAAAAAAATTTTTTAATAAAATACCGTTTGAATTAACATTATCACAAAAAAATGTTTGGCAAGAAATAAGTAAAGATTTGCAATCAAAAAATCAAATGGTTAGGTTGTTGCAAGGAGATGTAGGATCAGGAAAGACAATAATAGCAGTATTATCTTCATTGCAAACAATTGAATCTAATTATCAAGTTGCTATTATGGTGCCTACAGGTATTTTAGCTCAACAGCACTTTGAAACAATTAAAAATTTACTAAAAGAAACAAAAATAAAAATTTCTATATTAACTGGTAAAGATAAAGGAAATAAGAGAATTCAAAAAATTAAAGAAATTGAAAATGGTGATACTAATTTAATAATTGGTACGCATTCACTTATTCAAGATGATGTAAATTTTAAATCTATTGGATTAGTGATAATTGATGAACAACATAGATTTGGCGTTTATCAAAGGATGGCATTTACAAATAAATTATCAAAACCTTCAATTTTAGTAATGAGCGCTACCCCTATACCAAGAACTTTAACTTTGGCAGCATATGGTGATATGGATGAGAGTAAAATTACTGAAAAACCAAAAGGTAGACTTCCTATAAAAACAACTTCTTTATCTTTTTCAAAAGAAAAAGATTTAATTAATAGATTAATAAGCAAACTAAAATTAAATGAAAAAGCTTACTGGGTTTGTCCACTAATACAAGAAACAGAAGATAGTGATTTAAAAGCTGCTGAAGAAAGGTATAAAAATTTAAATAAATTATTTGATGAAAAAGTTTTACTTATACACGGTCAATTAAAAAATAAAGAAAAAGAAGAAATTATGTATAAGTTTAAAAATGAAGATTATAAAATATTAGTATCCACTACTGTAATAGAAGTAGGAATAGATATACAAGATGCTACTACAATTATTATTGAACATGCTGAAAGATTTGGTTTAGCTCAATTACATCAATTAAGAGGTCGTGTTGGTAGAAATAATAAACTTTCATCTTGTATATTATTTCATAAGAATGAAATTGGTGTAAATGCCAAAAAAAGAATCATAAAAATGAAAGAAACTAATGATGGATTTGAAATAGCAAAAAAAGATTTAGAAATAAGGGGTGCAGGAGAAATACTAGGAACAAAGCAATCTGGCTTACCCTCATTCAAAATAGCAGATTTAAGTTATGATAATGATTTATTAGAAGATGCAAGAAAATATGTAAATTACATATATAAAAAAGATCCTAAATTAATTAATGAAGGAAAGAATCTAAGAAATTTGTTATACTTATTTGAAAGAGATGTAGCGGTAAAAACTTTATTGGCAGGATGATAGAAAAAAAATTAATAGAAAAAGGAATAAAATTTAAATGCCAAGGTTCATCTAATTGCTGTGTTTCAAGAGGAACTTATGGGTATGTTTACTTAACTAAAAATGATTTACTAAGATTTTCAAAATATTTTAAAATTTCTACCTTATTATTCAAAAAAAAATATTGTCAATACTCTGATGGTTATATGCATCTTAAAGAAGTTAATAAAAATGGTAATTGTATTTTTTTAAAAGATAAAAAATGTTCTGTATATAAAGCAAGGCCAACACAATGTAGAACCTGGCCTTTTTGGAAAGAAAATATGAATGCAAAAGACTGGAGTAATAATATTAAGAATTTTTGTCCTGGTATTGGCAAAGGAAAAAAATATAGTTATGATCAAATATTGGGGAAAATCAAAGAAGATAATAAAAATGAGATAAATATTATTAAAAAATAATTTCAGTTTCCCTCAGAAATAAACTCCATTTCTTTATATTTTCCTATGTAATAATTATCTTTTTTTTTTAAAATCAATTTAATAGTCGTGTTTTCAATCACAATTTCCATAAAATTATCATTTTTTTTAAGAACATCACAATTTTTTTCAATCCCAGTTTCAATATTTTTGATTTTAGTTTTTTTCATAGAAATGGTGAGCCCTGCAGGATTCGAACCTGCGACCCATTCCTTAAAAGGGAATTGCTCTACCAACTGAGCTAAGGGCCCATCAAAGAAGTAGTGTATATAGTTCAAATAATAACAAAGCAAGATATTAAATTTTTAGAGATTTTTTTTATTTAATATCTTAATTGCATTTTTTGAAACAAATTTAGATACATTTCCTCCTAGTTTATGAACTTCTTTTACAAAATTAGATGATATGAATGAATTATTATCTGAAGACATTAAAAAAATTGTTTCTATATTAGGATTAAGCTTATAATTCATTCCAGTCATTTGGAATTCATATTCAAAATCAGAAACAGCCCTTAAACCTCTAATTATGCAAGTTGCTTGATTGTTTTTTGCAAAATCAGTTAATAAACCCTTCACATTCTTTATTGAAATTCTTTTTTTATATTTAAAATTTTTATCTATATCATTTTCAATTATATTAATTCTTTCATTAATTGTTAATAAAGATTTTTTATTTGAATTATCTGCAACTCCGATAATTAAATGATCAACTAATTGTAAGGATCTTTTAATTATATCATGATGACCAAATGTTAAAGGATCAAAAGTTCCAGGATAAATACCTACTTTTTTATTCATGACTAATTATTTAATTCTGTTAACCTTGATACAGAAACAATTTTATCTCCGTCTGGTATTTTAAATATATTTACCCCCTGAGTAGTTCTACCTGCAATTCTTATTTGACTTATATCAACTCTTATTATTTGACCTTTATCGCTAACCATTATAATTTGATCATTCTCACTAATAACGAAGCAATCAACAACATTGCCATTTTTAGGAGTAGTTAATATGCCAGTAATGCCCTTTCCTCCTCTATTTGATATTCTATATTCATAAGCTGAAGATCTTTTTCCAAAACCATTTGTAGTTACAGCTAACAAAAATTCTTCATTTTGTTGTAGTTTATCAAATTTGTTATTTTGATCTTTTGTGTTATTTTTTCGAAAATCAGAAGAAAATTTTAAATATTCGTTTCTAACAGACATATCTATAAATGAATGTTTTAAAACAGAAAGTGAAATAATATAATTATTTTTTTCAAGCTTAATACCTCTCACTCCTCCAGAATTAAGTCCAGAGAAAAGTCTTAATTTATTTAATGGAAATCTTAAGCATTTTCCATTTGAGGTTGATAAAAATATATCTTGATTATCATTTGCCAATTTAACGTTAATGAGTTCGTCTTTTGGTCCAAGCTTAATACTTAATTTTCCTGTCTCCCTTAAATCTCTTTTTCCACTTTTAGCAACATCTATTAATTTATTTTTTCTTACCATTCCTTCTTTAGTAGAAAAAACAATTAATTTTTTTTCCCATTCAGCTTCTTCGGTAGGTAATGGTAAAAAAGTTGCGATTTTTTCATTATTAGAAAAAGGTATTAAATTAATTATAGGTTTGCCTCTTGCTTTTAAACTTGCTTCAGGAATATCATAAGCTTTAAGTGAATATACTTTTCCAAATGAAGAAAAAACTAATAACTTTGTATGAGTATTAGTAAAATGAATTTCTTTTACAAAATCTTCTTCTCTAGTAGACATTCCTGTCTTACCTTTTCCACCTCTTTTTTGTGAACGATAATATTCAAGGGGAGATCTTTTAATATAACCATTATTTGAAATAGTAATAACTACATCTTCTTTTTCAATATAACTTATTTCATCTAGATGTTCATATTCTTTATCAATTATTTGTGTTCTTCTAGGAGTAGAAAAATTTTCTTTAATATTCTCTAATTCATCTTTAATTACACTAAGCATTTTTTCTCTTGAATTTAATATAGATAATAAATTATTGATTTCTAAAACACTTTCTTCTAAATCTTTTTTTATTGTATTTCTTTCTAAGCTGGTAAGTTTATTTAGTCTTAAATCTAATATAGATTTTGCTTGAGTATCGCTCAAAGAATAAAATTCATCATTTATTTTACTTGTTGGATCTTCTACAAGTTTAATTAAATCTAAGTTTTCTTTAGATAATTTAAATTTTTTCTTAATTAGTTTTTCTTTAGCCTCATTGGAGTCTTTTGAAGTTTTTATCATTTCAATAATTTCATCAATATTTTCATTAGATACTACTAAGCCAATTAAAATATGGGCCTTATTTCTTGATTTATTTAAGTCAAATACCGTTCTTTTAGTAACTACTTCTTCTCTAAATTTTATAAAAGATTTAAGGATATCTTTTAAATTTAATTGCTCAGGTCTACCCTCATTTAATGCTAACATATTTGAATTAAAAGTAGTCTGAAGTGGTGTATGCTTATATAATTGATTTAAGATTATTTTTGAATCTGCATCTTTTTTTAATTCAATAACAATTCTTATTCCCTTTCTATCGGATTCATCTCTTAAATCAGATATTCCATCAATAATATCGTTTTTAGCAGTTTCAGCAATTTTTTCTATTAATTTAGATTTATTTACTTGATACGGAATTTCATTAACTATTATTGCTTCTCTATCTTTTTTGAATTCTTCAATCTTTATTTTAGATCTTAATACGCATGCTCCCTTACCAGTTTCATAAGTATCTTTTATTCCTTTTATTCCAATAATTTCTCCTCCAGTAGGAAAATCTGGGCCTAAAATATTATTACTTAGATCATTAATTGAACAATCAGGATTATCAATTTGCATAATTGTTGCATTGATTACTTCTTCAAGGTTATGTGGAGCTATATTTGTTGCCATACCAACAGCAATTCCAGATGCTCCGTTTATCAATAAGTTTGGAAACTGAGAAGGTAATACAGTCGGTTCAAATGTTGAGTCATCGTAATTAGCTTGGAAACTAATTGTTTTTTTATCAAGATCACTTACTAATTTTTCAGTAATCTTAGATAATCTTGCTTCGGTATATCTCATTGCTGCAGGGGGATCGCCATCTAATGAACCAAAATTTCCTTGACCATCTATTAACTCTAGTCTCATAGAAAAACTTTGGGCCATTCGAACCATAGAGTCATATATAGCGGCATCTCCATGTGGGTGATATTTTCCCATTACATCTCCAACAATACGTGCTGATTTTTTATAAGGTTTATTATAGTGATACCCAGACTCATTCATCGAATATAAAATCCTTCTATGAACAGGTTTTAGTCCATCTCTAACATCAGGAAGAGCTCTAGATACAATTACTGACATAGCATAATCCAAATAGGATTTTTTCATTTCCTGAATTATTGAAATATTTGATATTTTTTCAGAAATGCTGCTATTTTCGGGATTTACAATATCTTCAGTCAAAAAAACCTTACTTTTACTTGGTATTATATCAAATTTATATCAAATTTTATAAACTTAAACAATTTTAAATAACAAAAAATATATAATAATATTGTTATTTATCATATATTTATAATTAGTTTTTAATAAAATAACTAAAATGGGATGTCATCATCCATTTCACTAGAATCAGCATTACTAGTATTAGATGAATCTTCTATTTCTTTATTATTATTTTGTTGGTTAGTATCTAAATTAGAATTTCTTGAAGAATCTAATAATGTTAAATTACCTCCAAAGCCCTGCAAAACCACTTCTGTAGTATATCTATCTTTACCTTCTTGATCTTGCCATTTGCGAGTTTGAAGTTCACCTTCAATATATATTTTAGAGCCTTTTTTTACATATTTTTCAACAATATCGACTAATCCATCTCCAAAAACAACAACTTTATGCCAAGAAGTTTTTTCTTTTTGTTCTTGTGTAGATTTATCCTTCCATCTTTTTGAAGTAGCCAAAGAAAATGAAGCTACTTTATTTCCGGATTGCATAGCTCTTATTTCAGGATCTGCTCCTAAGTTACCCAATAAAATTACCTTATTTACGCTTCCAACCATAAAATTGTTATATATATCCTATAACAAAATTAAATAATTCACTATCAAATAATATTAATGAATCTGGATAAAATTACAATTAAAGGAGCTAGACAGCATAATCTCAAAAATATAAATATTGAAATACCTAAAAATAAACTAGTAGTTATTACTGGTGTTAGTGGTTCAGGAAAAAGCACTCTAGCTTTTGATACAATATACTCTGAAGGTCAAAGAAAATATGTTGAAAGTCTTTCAGCATACGCAAGACAATTTCTTCAAATGATGGATAAGCCTGACGTAGATAGTATTGAAGGTTTATCTCCTGCGATATCTATTGAGCAAAAAACTATTCAAAAGAATCCAAGAAGTACCGTTGGAACAGTAACTGAAATATATGATTATTTAAGGGTCTTATATGCAAGAGTTGGTGTACCCTATTCTCCAACAACTGGATTGCCAATTAAATCACAAAGCGTAAGTGAAATTACAGATTTGATAATTAAAAATAATATGAATAGTAAAATTTACATTTTATCTCCTATAGTTAGAAATAGAAAAGGAGAATATAGAAAAGAAATAGAAGAAATAAAGAAGAAAGGTTATGAAAGATTAAAAATTGACGGGCAAGTATATAATATAGAAGATGTACCTAAACTTAAGAAAAACTTTAAACATAATATTGAAGTCTTAATAGATAGATTGCAAATTAAAAATAATATTAAAAGAAGACTTTCAGATAGTATTGAGAATGCATTAAATTTATCTGAAGGATTGGTTTATTTAGAGAATTTAGATACAAAAAAAATTTCTACTTATTCATCTAAATTTGCATGTCCTGTATCAGGATTTTCTATTGAAGAAATTGAGCCAAGATTATTTAGTTTTAATGCTCCTATGGGTGCATGTAATGAATGTGACGGTTTAGGAGTAGAAAAATTCTTTGATTATAAGAAAATTATTCCTGATGAGACTAGAAGTTTAATACAAGGGGCAATTAAACCGTGGGAAACAAAAGTTTTTGGATATCAAAAAAATATGTTTATTGAAACTATTTTAAAAATATACAAAGAATTTAAAGTTAAATCTAAGACTCCATGGCAAAAATTACCTTCTAGATTAAAAAATATTCTACTTTACGGAGATAAAAATAGTGAATTAAATGTAATAAAAAATTTTGAAGGAATAGTAGAATTTATCGATCGTAAATATAATTCTACCCAAAGATGGTGGGTTCAATACGAGTTAGAAAAATATTTATCTGATAGAAATTGCGAAAAATGTGACGGATATAGGTTAAATAAAAAAGCATTAGCAGTAAAGATAAACGAAATACATATTGGAGAAGTGACAAAAAAATCAATAAATGATTGCCTAAAATGGTTTGAAAAATTAAATAATATTTTAAATAAGAATCAATCAATTATAGCCGAAAGTATAATTAAGGAAATCCATGATAGATTATCATTTTTAAATAAAGTCGGACTAGATTATTTAAGTTTATCGAGAGCAAGTAAAACACTATCTGGTGGAGAAAGTCAGAGAATAAGACTAGCAAGTCAAATAGGTTCTGGTTTAACTGGAGTGCTTTATGTTTTAGATGAGCCTTCTATAGGATTACATCAAAAAGATAATAAACAACTAATTGATACTTTATTTAAATTGAGAGATTTAGGTAATACCGTTATTGTCGTAGAACACGATGAAGATACTATAAAAAAAGCAGACTATATTATTGATATAGGTGTTAATGCTGGGATCCATGGTGGAAAAATAATTGCAGAAGGAAATTTAAATAAAATATTAAAAAATAAAATTAGTTTAACTTCACAATATTTAAATAAAGTAAAAATAATTTCAGTCCCAAAAAAAAGAAGGAAAATTAATAAAGATAGAATATTAAAAATTAAAAATGCAAAAATAAATAATTTAAAGAATTTAAATGTTAACTTTCCTTTAGGTACATTTATATCTATTACAGGTGTTTCAGGAAGTGGAAAGTCCTCTTTAATTATTGATACATTGTATCAAAGGCTTGATGATTTTTTTAATAAATCCTTAAATAAAGAAGAAAAAAACTTTAATATAGCTGGAATAAAACTCATCGATAAAGTTATTGATATAGATCAATCACCAATAGGGAGAACTCCAAGATCTAATCCAGCAACTTATACAGGATGTTTTACACCTATTAGAGATTGGTATGCAGGTTTAAATGAATCAAAAGCAAGAGGTTATTCTCCTGGTAGATTTTCTTTTAATGTGTCTTCAACAAAACGAGGTGGAAGATGTGAAAATTGTGAGGGTGATGGTTTAAAAAAAATTGAAATGCATTTTTTAGCAGATGTGTATGTTGAATGTGATATATGTCACGGAAAAAGATATAATAGAGAAACATTAGAAGTAAAGTATAATAATAAATCAATATCAGACGTTTTGGAAATGACAGTGGAAGAAGGTTATAGTTTTTTTAATAAAATTCCTTCAATTAAACAGAAATTGCAAACTTTGATGGATGTTGGTTTAGATTATATAAAAATTGGTCAATCAGCAACAACACTTTCTGGTGGTGAGGCTCAAAGAATAAAATTATCGAGAGAATTATCAAAAAGATCATCAGGAAAAACTCTCTATATTTTAGATGAGCCAACGACTGGCCTTCATTTTGATGATGTTAAAAAACTTTTAAATATACTTCATACATTAGTTGATGAAGGAAACACCGTTATTGTTATAGAACATAATTTAGATGTTATAAAAACTTCAGATTATATAATAGATTTAGGCCCAGAAGGTGGGGAAAATGGGGGAAATATAATTTTCGAAGGATTGCCAGAAGATATTGTTAAATCGAAAAAAAGCTTTACAGGTAAGTATTTAAAGAATTATATTTAAATTTTTGGAGGTAAATGTGTCTAATATTTTACAATCTCTTAATAGAACAGTAATTGCTGGTATTTTATTAGCATTTATATTTTTCTTATTATTACTTAGTATATGGCCAGGAAGTAGTGATTGGTTTTCCGATAGATATTTTTGGAGCGCTATTTTTAGATATTTACATGTCCTTTCAGGTGTTATGTGGATTGGATTACTTTGGTATTTTAATTTTGTTCAAATACCTAATATGCCAAACATACCTGATGATCAAAAACCTGCAATTGGTAAAGTTATCGCACCTGCAGCACTTTTTTGGTTTAGATGGGCTGCGCTTGCAACAATTATAACAGGATTAATTGTCGCTTACTTAAATGAATATATACATTACGCTCTAGGATTAGGTATTTTTGGAGGAGACCCAAAAAGCATAACTATTGGCATTGGAATGTGGCTTGGTATTATAATGGCCTATAATGTGTGGATGGTTATTTGGCCAAATCAAAAAAAAGCACTTGGTATAATTGAAGTTAGTGCAGATGAAAAAGCTAAATCTGCTAGAACTGCAATGTTATTTTCTAGAACAAATACTTTGCTTTCTATACCTATGTTATTATCAATGGTATTTGCACAAAATTTGACCTAGTTCGAATCTTCGTCTTGCGGTCTGAACTTAAACAATAATAAAGTTGGGACCGCAATATAAATTGACGAGTAAGTCCCAATTACTATTCCAATAATCATAGCAAATGCAAAAGGTTTAATTACTTCTCCACCGAAAATAAAAAGTGAAAAAAGTGCAATTAAAGTTGTAATACTAGTCATCAATGTTCGAGATAGAGTATTATTAATTGATTCGTTAAAAACATCTACTAAATCTAATTTCTTATATTTTCTTAAATTTTCTCTTATTCTGTCAAAAATAACAACTGAATCATTAATTGAGTATCCAGCTATAGTTAATATTGCTGCAACAGTTGATAAAGAAAACTCAACTCCAAAAATAGATAAAACTCCAAGTGTAAATAAGACGTCATGAGCAAGAGCTACGACAGCACCAAAACCAAATTGCCATTCAAATCTTAACCAAATATAAATTAAAATAGCAGCAAGAGCAAATAAAACTGCTTGTAATCCTTTCATAAGAAGTTCTGAACTAATTGTAGGACCAACAAATTCAGAACGTCTAAATTCAGATACTTTATCTTCTATAAGAGATTTAACTATATTTACGGTATTTATACTTTCAGTATTATTTTCATTTTGTAATCTAATTATTATTGTATTTGAATCACCAAATTCTTGAAGAGAAACATTGTCAAATTCTTTATTTAAAATTGTTCTTAATTCAGATATGTTTGTATCTTTAGTTTTTATTTCAATTAAAGTTCCTCCTTTAAAATCTATTCCTAGATTAAGACCTTTAAAAGAAAGTAGCAAAATTGATATTGCAATAAATAATATTGAAAATATTAACATAATTTTTCTAATCTTCATGAATTGATAATTAGAGTTTCTTAAAATTGTTTTTTCAATATTAAACATTATAATTTAATTTCCTTTTTTCTAGAGATTGAAAACCATAAATGTATTAAAAAATTTGTAAAAATAATAGCTGTAAACATAGATGCTAATATTCCTAATGATAGAGTAACTGAAAATCCTCTTATTGGACCAGAGCCAAATACAAATAAAAGAATAGCTGCAATCAATGTTGTAATATTAGCATCTAAAATAGTTGATATAGCTCTATTAAATCCATTTTTAACTGCAACTAAAGGTTTAGAATTTTTTAATAATTCTTCTTTTATTCTTTCAAAGACTAAAACATTGGCATCAACAGCCATTCCTATAGTTAGTACAATTCCTGCAATGCCGGGTAAAGTTAATGTTGCACCAATTGTACCTAAGAGTGATAAAATAATAAATAAATTCATTATTAAAGATAAATTTGCTAACATCCCAAAAATTCCATAAATAAGAATCATAAAAATACAAACAAGTATCATTCCAATAATCGATGCAATTTTACCTGATGATATTGAATCTGCTCCTAAACCAGGTCCAACTGATCTTTCTTCGATAATAGATAAGGGTGCTGGTAAAGCTCCTGCTCTTAATAAAACAGCTAAATCTGTTGCTTCTTGACTTGTAAAATTACCTGTAATTATTCCTGAGCCACCCGTTATAGCAGTTCTAATGACTGGCGCAGTTATTACTACTCCATCTAGCAAAACAGCAAATCGTTTACCTATATTATCAGATGTTGCTTTACCAAATTTTTGGGCTCCAGTTGTATCAAATCTAAAAGATACAGCATGTCCCTCAGATGGATCAAATGAAGCTTTAGCATCAACTAAATTTTCACCACCTACTGTAGATCTTTTATCTATTAAATATTTAATTTGATTATCATAATAATCAGGTACTATAATCTTGCCAAAAGGTTCAACATTAGCTTTTAAGGAATCAGAATTATCATCATCAACTAAATGAAAAGTTAATTTAGCTGTCTTACCAAGTAATTCTTTAATTCTTTCTGGATTCTTAATCCCTGGTAATTGCAATAATACTCTATTTTTTCCAGATCTTTGAATCAAAGGCTCTTTAGTACCAGACTCATCAATACGTTTTCTAACAATTTCTAGAGATTGTTTTACTGCAGATTCTTGAATATTTTTCTTAAAAGCATCTGTAACTAAAACATTCATAGTATCGTCATTGATACTAATGTTTATATCTCTATTAATCTTTAATAATTCTTTTCTAACTAATTCTATAAGAGATTTATTATTAAATATAAACTTAACACTATCATCACTGAGAATTATATCCCTTAATATAATTTTTTCTTTACGAGCTATTTGCCTTACAGTGTCACTTATATTATCTAAATTTTCCTTTATTAAAACATCAGACTCAACTTCTAACAATAAATATGAACCACCTTGAAGATCCAATCCAAGATTAATTTTATTTTTGAGAAACCAGTTATTTGAATCTTCAGAATAAATAAAAGATGGAATTGAAAATACAATACCTAAAATTATAACAATAAAAACAAGTAAAGTTTTCCACAAGGGATAATTTTTCATTAACTATTTATCTTTTTTTTTAAAAATATTAGAAAATAAAGTATTTTTATTTTGGTTATCAGTTTTTTTTATATCTTTATTTTTTTCTTTATTATTAATTTCTGAAATATATAAATCAGTAACCATACCTGGAGCTAATTTTATTTCTACTCCTTCAGAAATTTCGACTTGTATTTCTCTGTTATCAAGAACTTTTGTAATTGAACATATAATACCACCTGTAGTAACTATTTTGTCTCCACGTCTTAAATTATTAATCATCTCGCGATGTAGTT
>MDTG01129726.1_pt1 | contig 24478 bp, 24 predicted proteins | sample 811421 | NCBI WGS metagenome assembly MDTG01 (sample SAMN05326645, study PRJNA326480) | marine metagenome | isolation source: seawater | place: Pacific Ocean: South East | collected 2011 | reverse complement strand
GCTCGGTGTTCCTACATTTAAAAGCAGAGGTAAACTGGCACCGCCTGTTTCATGATTTGATCGATGATTTTGATGTGTCAATTATGGAAGATAGACAAAAAACCGCCTGTGCTAAAGTTGGTGTGTAACGACCACTCTTGGACTGCAATTAATTTAAATTTCCTTCATTGAATGTTGTTACAACCTCATTTATTTGATAAATAAGATATTCGATTTAACATGTTATTTTCTGCAAAATTATATCTTGTATCGAATAACTAATTCGGGGCAGGCAGTGTTAAGCATATTCAATGGATATTTGTTGTTTTTCTTAGGGTTTTTCCTAAGTTTTTCAATCGCACTTTTAATATATAAAACCAAGAATGCTCATATAGCTTTTTCAAACGATACAACCAATGGTAGTCAAAAATTTCATACTGACAATGTTCCAAGAATTGGTGGGATCGCCCTTTATCTATCCACATTGATTTTTGCAGTAATTCGTCCTGATGATAGGTTTTTTTTTGAATTTGTAATTTCAGTTACACCCATCTTTTTAACTGGTCTTTGGGAAGACTTTTCTAAAAATGTTTCAAGTTGGCTACGATTGCTTGCCTCGTTTGTGTCTGCATATTTTCTAGTCCTTCATTTTGGTCACTCAATTACAGGCTCAGGCATTAGCTTTGTTGATAGGATTGTAGATTGGCTTTCAATTTGGAAAATAATCACAATAATCGTGGTCGTTACTGTAATTAACAGTCTTAATATAATAGACGGTTTTAATGGATTGGCGAGTGGTGCTTCTATCATCACATTCGCGACAATGGGAATTTTAGCAGCTCAAAATGGTGACCATGAGTTGGTGGCAGTAATAGCCTTGATGGTATTAGTAATTTTGGGGTTCTTTGTGGTCAATTTTCCAAAGGGGTTGATATTTTTAGGGGATGGAGGGGCATATTTTTGCGGTTTTGCAATATCTTTTATTTCAATATTCCTATTGGAAAGAAACCCCGAAATAGAACCAACAATTCTTTTCGTGATATTAGCTTATCCCTTAATCGAAATAATATTTTCAATTTTTAGAAAGACTCTAAGGAAAGGACATAGGCCTGATAGACCAGATAGGCTGCATTTCCACATGCTTCTTTATAGAAAACTGAGGACCTCAAATAGCACAAGCTTCATCAATACCAATGCAAAAACGGGAATCTATCTACAATTAATCCCTCTCTCAGGCACTCTTTTTGTTTTCTTCGATTTCAACGATAAAACGTATAATCTGCTTTATTTCATTGGGGTTAGTTTGATTTATCTAAGATTGTATCGCAAGTTTTCATTAAATGGTTAATCTGGCGGTAAACTTTACCGAAATTTCTTACCTTAGGCTTCGAATGGACAGGTTAGCAGTTGACTGGAGCATGTTATTCCTACCTCTAAATGCAGAGGCAAACTATCATTTATTGAGGCTGAACGAAATTAATTTGAGATAAAATTGAAGATTCTCAGGCTCATGTTGATAGCATTAAATTCTTCTCTGGCGATAGCCTTGCTTAGTTTGGATGCCTTCGAGAATGTTTCGAATGACTGAAAACAGCTGATGATATTATTAGGATAGATTTTAGGACTACTATGTTTGTTTAAAATGAACTAAAAGCTCTTTTGAAACCGCTTGTTTCAGTCGAGGTATATTATTCATCAAGTTGGGAATACCAACCAAAAATTTAAGTGGTTTAAGCATAATACGATTAATTCTTAACTACACGTAATCTGTCAGAAAAACGTAATTCATATAAAAACATCTTAGATTGTGTGTCTAAGATGCGTTTATAATATTTCTGCTTTTGCCTGATTTAGTTATTAATTCTCTAATATCCTTCACGCTCCATACGCTTGCGCATAAGTTTACGCACGCGGCGTGTTGATTCTGCTTCTTCTCTTGCACGGCGCTCGGATGGCTTTTCAAAGGCGCGACGATTCTTCATCTCCCGGAACAATCCTTCCCGCTGCATTTTCTTTTTTAAAACGCGAAGTGCTTGATCCACATTGTTTTCACGAACAGCTACGAACAAGTGACATTCCTCTTATCAGTAAAGAAACCGCTGTGTGTCCACAGCCTGATTTCATGGAAGCGCATGATAACATAGGACCTGAGATAATGTAAAGTCTGTTGTGAAATCCGCTTTACGGGACTGCAGAATATTTACTGATAGGGGCGCTCCTGCTACTACCTCTCTTGATTTGTTTGCTGGCCAGCAACATATCAAATACACTAATCTGCGTTAATAAATTCTATCGAGGGTATGTAAAAATGAGCACTACCGATATCACTCCTGAGCTGTTTGTCGAAGCAATGCTGCGCCATGTGCCTTTTGATGGTTGGAGCGAGGCAGCGATGCAGACAACTACAGAAGAGATGGGCTTGTCTGCATCTGAGGCGGCCACTCTGTTTCCAAAAGGTCTCGCTAGCGTTGTCACTATCGGATCAGATGATGTTGATGCAAAGATGGTAGCCGAATTTATGTCTCGCTTTGCGGACGGGCTTGATGAAATGCCTGTCCATGTCAAAATCAGAGAGCTATTGCTCATTCGGTTTCAAATCCTGCAACCGCATAAAGAAGCGGTGCGAAAATTGATCACCTTTATGGCAAAGCCAACTCAGGCTACACTCAGCAAACGGTTGGTATTTAACACGCTTGACAGGGTTTGGCGAGCTGCTGGTGACCGCTCTACTGACTATAATTTTTATACCAAACGCGCAACTCTGGCGGCGGTTTATGGTTCGACCCTGTTGGCCTTTCTGGATGATGATACGACTGACATGCAAAAAACACGCGCCTTTTTGGATCGGCGCCTGCAAGATGTTGCCAAGATCCCGAAAGCTACCAAGCCGTTATGGGCAGCGGCGAGCATGGTTGGTACGGTGGCCAGTCGGATGTTTACCAGCCGGCGCAATAACACTAGCCATTAGGCTTTATTCATCTTCATCTCTGATATGGAGGAAAGCAAAGCGTTGCGTATTTTTGTTACTGGCGGGGCGGGGTATATTGGCTCCCACACGGTTGTTGCATTGCTAGAGCCTGGCCATCGGGTCGAAATCGTCGATAATTTTGCAAATAGCTCAGCAGATGTTTTGGAACAGGTTGCGATTCTGGCTGGCCAGAAATGCAAGGCCCATCAGGCAGATGTAACCGATTTGCCAAAATTAACAGAAATTCTGACAGCGTTTAAGCCGGATATGGTTCTTCATTTTGCGGGTCGAAAGTCTGTGGCAGAATCAGTGGAACGCCCGGATTTTTATTATCAGCAAAATGTCGGTGGCACATCAAATTTGTTAACCGCGATGGATAGATGCGGATGCAAACATATTATTTTTTCCTCTTCTGCAACGGTTTATGGGGCGCCAGACCATCTGCCAATCCCTGAAGAGCATATTACTACCCCTTTTAATCCCTACGGACACTCAAAGCTCGAAGCTGAAAAAGAGATTAGCAGATGGGCAGATGCGGCCACTGATAAATCAGCGGTTCTATTGCGCTATTTCAATCCGGTTGGGGCGCACCCCTCTGGACAGATTGGCGAGAGTCCAAAAGGGCGGCCAGATAATCTCTTCCCTTTTATCACACAAGTCGCTGCAGGCATCCGCCCGCATCTGGAGATATATGGCGATGATTATGATACCCCAGATGGTACCGGAGTACGCGATTATATTCATATAACCGACCTTGTGGAAGGGCATATCGCTGCCCTGCATTTTGCTGAACATAACAAAGGTGTTGAAGTTTTCAATCTGGGTACAGGCAGGGGCTATTCGGTTATTGAGGTTGTGACCGCATTTGAAGCTGCAACAGGCCAAACTGTGCGATATGAGATAAAAGAAAGACGCGCAGGGGATATCGCGTCCTGTTATGCAAAACCGGCTAAAGCGCAGGAAAAATTAGGGTGGAAGGCCAAAAAAACCCTGGAGCAAATGTGCCGTGATGGCTGGCGCTGGCAAGCGGGGCTTGGTAAATAGGAAGCGGCGGCATAAATCGCGCCAGAGCTGACTTTCTCCTCTGACAACTCAGCTTTGTTATGTTATTTCTTTTAATAACGTTATTTTCATTTGGAAAAGCCGGAAAAAAACTATGCCAATCAAGGTTCCAGATAGCTTGCCTGCACTAGAAATTCTTGCAAAAGAGGGTGTTGATCTCATCGCTGAAAACGTAGCTCAGCATCAGGATATTCGCCCGTTACGACTGTTGCTTTTGAATTTGATGCCAAAGAAAAAAGATACCGAAATTCAATTTGCGCGTCTGTTCGGCAATAGTCCACTTCAGATTGATATGTTGTTGATGACAACAGCCAGTTATACGCCTCGTAACACCGAACCCGCTCATTTGCGCAGATTTTATCGCCAGCTTGATGATGTGCGTGACGAATATTTTGATGCGTTGATTGTCACGGGTGCGCCAGTGGAAACCTTGCCTTTTGATAGCGTGCAATATTGGCCTGAATTACAGGAAATACTAGAATGGTCGAAAACCCATTGTTTTCGGCGTTTGGGTATTTGCTGGGGTGCGCAAGTGTTGATGAAACAGTTTCATGGCCTTGAAAAATACCAGATGTCAGAAAAGTTGTTTGGCGTGTTTGACCATCAGTTGGCACCTGCTTCTGGCCGTCTGATGCAAGGATTTACGGATAGCTTTCCTATGCCGGTGTCACGCTATACCTATAATGACGGGGATGAAATGGCCAAAGCCGGGCTGGAAGTGCTGGCAAGGTCTGAAGAGGCCGGTATCGGCATGGCACGCTGTCCACAAACAGGCGATTTATATGTTCTGAACCATCTGGAATATGATGCCCATACGCTGGCAGATGAATATCAGCGCGATGAAGCAGAGGGGCTAGAGACCGCGTTTCCTGCCCATTATTTTCCGCAAGATGATCCCGCAAAAAACCCAATAAATAGATGGCGTCCTTTTGCGTATCTATTGATGGCGAACTGGATTAATGATTTGTATCGCGACACGCCTTATGATTTGGAAATACTTGGCAAGTAATCAGGCCTGATACGTCACATGCCCCATTTTGCGCCCATCTCGGGCTTCGGTCTTGCCATAGAGATGTACAGATTTTGCCCCATCTGCATAAAGGCTCTCCAGACGATGTAAATCCTCACCTAGTAGATTTTCCATCACATATTCACCTTTGGCTGTAGTATCGCCAGCACCGAGGCCAGTAATGATCCGCACTAATTGTTGGAACTGGCTGGTCACACAGCCCTCTATTGTCCAGTGAAAGGAATTATGCGGGCGCGGTGCGATCTCGTTAAAAATAAGGGTATCATTTGCCCCGATAAAGGCTTCCATCGCCAATATGCCGTGCAAATCAACAGCTTCTGCTATTGCACATACTGCCTTATTGCCAGCTTCCAGGGCATTTGAACTAATGTCTGGGGCAGGGGCGGTGCTTTTAGCCAGGATGCCGTTTTTATGAAGGTTTTGGGCGGGCGGGAATACACCCATTTTTCCATTTTCATCGCGCCAGACCAGAAAGCTGACTTCAGCTTTAAAATCAACAAAGCCTTCCAGGATGGCTTCAGATGTTTTTAACGCAGACCATAGCGCATCTGCATCTTCATCTTCTGGACTAACCCGTATCTGGCCTTTTCCATCATAGCCCAGCTCGGTTGTCTTCAAAATGGCTCTGCCCGAAAGCTCGTGAAGAGCGGCGTTTAACTCATTTGCAGAACGGATGGCTGTATATCTAGGAGTCTGGATATTTAGCGATTTTGCCAAATCTTTTTCACGCAGGCGGTTTTGGGCAATATGCAGGGCCTGTAACCCAGGTGAGGCCGGAAAATAATCTGAAAGCACACGCATCGCATCCGCTGGCACATTCTCAAATTCCGAGGTTACGCAATCAATTTTGGCGGCAAAGGCTTTCAGCGCGGCTTCATCTGTATAATCGGCTTGGGTCACGCTATGGGCAATTTCTGCGGCCGGGCTATTTTTTGCATCTGGAGCAAAAATATGGGCGCGTACCCCCATCTCTGCGGCGGCGATAGCGATCATCCGGCCAAGCTGCCCAGAGCCTAAAATACCTATGGTTTTTATTTTCATTTTTCAAAGTCACTTTTGGGTCGGTCCGCTACAGCATCTGTTTGGGCTTGCCGCCAGGCGAGCAGGCGTTGTCTGATTTCTATATCCTGTAGGCCAAGTATTTCTACCGCAAAAAGAGCGGCATTTTTTGCCCCTGCCTCGCCAATAGCAAAGGTAGCTACAGGAACACCTGCTGGCATCTGTACGATAGATAATAGCGAATCCATCCCATCCAGAGTTTTGGATTGTACCGGCACCCCTAAAACGGGCAAGTGGGTATGTGCGGAGATCATGCCAGGCAGATGTGCAGCGCCTCCCGCCCCGGCAATAATTACTTCAAAGCCTTCGTCAGTTGCGGTGCGTGCAAAATTTGCCAGCCTGTCTGGCGTGCGATGGGCAGAGATGATGCGGACATCACAGTTAACATCCAGACTGTCCAGAATGGCAACGCCTTCTTTCATTATTGGCCAGTCTGACTGGCTACCCATACAGATAGCAATTTTTGTGCGGCTCATCTTCTTATCCTTATTGGTGCTTATCTCATCTTTTGCCTAGCTGATTTATGCGTGTCTGTCAGGTGCTAATATCAGGCAATAATATCAGGTAACAGTTTGGCATGCAGGCGGGTTATTTCGTCTTTAAGGTTCAGTTTTCGTTTCTTTAGCCGCTGGATCTGCAGCTGGTTTGTTGGGGTGCCGTCGCTAAGTTGGCTTATCACCTCGTCCAAATCACGATGTTCAGACTCAAGCTCCGCCAATTGACGCTGCAATCCTTGAATTTCTTTATTTTGCGCATCATTATTTTGTTGCTCACGCTCAACAGCCTCAGCTGGAAACAGGTTAGTAACATCTGATGGAGGGATATCAGCCATAACGATATCTGACACAAATCTGGCTGGTCAACAGCCGCTTTATATTTAGAGATTCATATAATAATACCAAAATCTGCCCCTGTTTGGCTAGCCACAATTCACTGCATATTAAAGATACTGGACATTTAATTATTACTGCTTAAAAATTTAAGCGGTGAGGGACTATCCTCAAAAAAGGTGTAGGTTGTTTAAGACAGGCGGATGGCACCAATTTTTGTCTATTGTTGAGGGTAATAAAATATGGATGGTCATTTCAAACAGGTTAGTCAGGCAGCCCTGGCCGATCCGATTGGATTCTGGAACGAAATAGCCCGGGACGTGCATTGGATAAGCCCCCCTGAAAAAGTTCTGGAAGATAGCAACCCGCCTTTTTATAAATGGTTTACCGGTGGCCAGATTAACGGCTGCTATAATGCGGTGGACTGCCATGTGAAAGCCGGCCATGGCGCGCGCCCCGCGATTATTTATGACAGCGCTATCACCGGTGCCAGCCAGACCATCACCTATGGCGAGTTGCAAGATCGGGTAGCCCGTATGGCAGGAGTTCTGCAAGCACATCATATTGGCTATGGCGACCGGGTTATTATTTATATGCCTATGATCCCTGAAGCACTGGTTTCCATGCTGGCATGTGCGCGTATCGGGGCTATTCATTCGGTGGTGTTTGGCGGTTTTGCCTCTGCTGAGCTGGCAAAGCGGATTGATGATGCGACGCCAAAAATGATTATCACAGCTTCGTGTGGGCTAGAGCCAGGTAGAATTGTTGAATATAAACCGCTGGTCGATGAGGCGATAGAATTATCATCCCATAAGGTTAGTTCTGTTGTACTGTATCAACGCCCACAATGCCAGGCGGATATGGAAGCGGGGCGCGATTTTGACTGGGATGCAGAAATGTCGGTGGCTCAGCCAACTGAAATTGTGCCGGTGAAATCTGAAGATCCAGCCTATATATTATACACATCTGGGACAACCGGCACACCAAAAGGCGTGGTGCGTCCAACTGCAGGGCACATTGTAGCCCTGAAATGGTCGATGCAGAATATCTTTAACTGCAAGGCAGGCGATATTTACTGGGCAGCATCAGATGTTGGATGGGTGGTTGGCCATTCCTATATTGTCTATGCGCCGCTTTTTGCAGGATGTACCACGGTTTTATTTGAAGGTAAGCCTGTTGGCACACCAGATGCCGCAACTTTTTGGCGGGTTATATCAGAGCATAAGGTGCGCACAATGTTCACTGCCCCTACCGCGATTAGAGCAATAAAAAAAGAAGACCCGGAAGGCAAGCTTATCCAACAATTTGATCTCTCCCACTTCAAATACCAATTCCTAGCAGGTGAGCGATGCGACCCAGATACCCTGCATTGGTGCGAGGATAAGCTAGGCGTACCTACCATTGACCATTGGTGGCAAACCGAAACAGGCTGGCCCATTGCGGCCAACTGCACAGGCGTCGAGCTTTTGGCTGTCAAAGCTGGCTCTTCTGGTCCTGCCGTGCCTAGCTGGGACGTACATGTTCTAGATGAACGTGGGCATCGCACCGCATCCGGGGAAATCGGCTCTATTGTGGTGAAATTGCCTATGCCACCTGGTACGTTGCCGACCTTGTGGCAAAATGATGAACGATTTGTAGATAGCTATATGTCTGCATTCCCAGGCTATTATGAGACAGGTGATGCTGGCTATATTGACGAAGAGGGGTACATCTTTGTAATGAGCCGCACCGATGACATCATCAATGTGGCGGGGCACAGGCTTTCTACAGGCGGGATGGAAGAAGTGTTAGCTGGTCATAAAGACGTGGCTGAGTGCGCGGTTATCGGGGTTAATGATGCGCTAAAGGGGCAAGTACCGCTCGGTTTTGTTGTTTTGAAATCAGGCGTTTCGCGTGCAGGTGAGGACATAATCTCCGAAATTGTGGCCATGGTTCGTGCAGAAATCGGCCCAGTCGCCGCCTTTAAGAAAGCGGTGATTGTCAGCCGTCTGCCGAAAACACGTTCAGGCAAAATCCTGCGGGCTACGATGCAGAAAATGGTAAATGGTGAGAATAATCCGCCGCCCGCTACCATTGATGACCCTATTATTCTGGAGGAGATTAAAGCTACGTTGGAAGCGGCGGGGCTTTTATAGCACGCCTCTGCCGGAAATCTGTTTTTTTGTAAGACACTTCAGTTTTAAGGCACTTCAGATAAGTTTGCGACCTGCTCTGCGTCCTGCTTAGGCTGACCACCAGCTTTTTCGATAGCGGCGTTTAGATCAGGCTGTTTACATAAACCAAGCATAGCTGGATGTTTTGGCTGAATATTGGAAATGTTCCAATGGGTGCGCTCTCTTATCTTCGTGATGGTATCTTTGGTAGTGCCGATAAGTTTGCCAATTTGTGCATCTGACAGCTCTGGATGGTGTTTGACCAGCCAAGCAATGGCATCTGGCTTATCGCCGCGACGTGCCACAGGAACATAACGTGGCCCCTTGGTGCGGGCCGTTGGCTGTGGCAGGTTTGATGTAGACATTTTTAGCCGCGCTTCTGGCTCAGCTTCACAACGGCTTATTTCGTCACGGCTAACTTGTGAGTTTGCCACTGGGTCATAGCCTTGCATTCCGGCACCAATTTCGCCATCAGCGATAGCTTGGACCTCCAACGGATGAAGATTACAAAAATCGCCGATTTGATCAAAGGTTAGACCAGTATTATCAATCAACCACACGGCGGTTGCTTTTGGCATAAGCAATTGTGTCATATCATTTGCCTTTCTATGCCCTATTTTAATTAGGACAATTATCTTGGGGTCATCAAAACCGCCATAGGGTTTTGTATATGCAATTCCAGCGCTGAAAAAAGTAATCAAGCCAGCTTTGCAGGTTTAATGCCTTCGTGATGACGGGAAACCATAAACCCACTTATAAACGTATTATGCAGAATTGCAAACAACACATTTCTATCTTAACGTCATACTGTTCTAAGCAGTTTTTTAAGGCTTGGTTAAGCTGATATAAAGGAGGTAAAAATGCAGGATGAGTTTGAAGGATTGCGCCCTGCAAACGTGCCGAGGCAATTAACCGAATGGAATTTGGAAGATTTGGAAGATTATATAACCAATCTTGAGGTGGAGATAGTGAGGTGCAGAAAGGTTATTGCCCAGAAAAAGAGTATCAGCTCTGCAGCAGATGCATTATTTAAAAAATAGCCCCCCCGCCGTTTGGCATGATTGAGCAAAGGCATTGAATGATGAGTGATTTTTCTAGCCAAACTATTGTGATTACTGGAGGTGTATCTGGTTTGGGCTTGGCGATGGCACAAGGGTTTGCTAGTGCAGGAGCTCATTTGGTGGTTGGCGGAATAATACCAGAAAAAGAAGCTGCCGCTATTTGTAACAATTTAACCGAAAAGGGTGCAGCCTCCTGTATCTTTGATGGAGCAGATTTGCGCGATGGCGACGCCGCAAGAGGGCTAATCCGCCATGCTGAGAGGAGAACAGGGGCGGTGGATGTGTTAATAAATAATGCTGGTATTCAGCACGTTGCGCCAATAGAAGGTTTTCCAATCGATTCATGGCAAGCGATATTAGATGTGAATCTCACTGCATCTTTTCATACTATAGCGGCGTGTCTTCCTGCTATGCGCGAGGTGGGCTATGGGCGAGTTATTAATATAGCCTCTGCACATGGGCTGGTTGCCTCTCCGCATAAATCTGCATATGTAGCTGCTAAGCATGGGCTGGTGGGGCTAACCAAAACAGTAGCGCTGGAAACTGCTGATGCAGATATTACCTGTAACGCTATTTGTCCGGGATTTGTGCTAACCCCACTAGTAGCAGAACAGGTGCGTACCCATCAGGGTATTACCGGCCTAGATTTTGATGAGGCTGGCCTTGATATGATCAAGGATAAGCATCCATCAGGCCGCTTTGTTAACCAAGATCAAATAGCGGATATGGCCCTGTTTTTAGCGGGTAGAAATGCCGGTAGCATTACCGGGGCTGTGATGCGTGTAGATGCAGGTTGGACAGCAAGATAGATTCCCCTAAAAAATCTAATCCTATGCTGTGTCAAACCCTGGCAAAGGATACATCCATGACGGGATGTTCAAGAAAAGTGGGGTCCCATCCTCCAGACTAAGGATGGGCCTGCCGTTTCTTCTTTGGTTATCATAGCTTTTCTGAACGGCGTCTAGGCGAAGACTGGCAAGACCAACGGCTTCATCATTCTTATGAGCTACAGACCCTAATTTACCTATAATCCTATCCATAAGCAGAATATCGCTACCGTGGGTGAGAGCTGTTTTGTGGGTACTAATCGGAAAGAGGCGGCGTTTTACCAGTCCTCGGTAATGCGTGCGCGCTGTAACTTCTTGACCGATGTAGCAGCCCTTTTTGAAATCAACCGCATTAAGTTGATGCAAGCCAGCCTCCAGCATTAGCGCACGGTTAGGGGTTAAATCATCGGCTCCTTCTGGAATTCCGTTAACGATACGTTGCATTTGCCAGTCGGTATCTTCCATTGTGGTGGGCAGGTCAATTTCTGGAATTAGTGAAAGCAACCCCAGCCTATTATGCCGCTCATCTTGGGCGGAAATTGCATTGCTGGGTAGCGCTAGAGCATTTGCCTGTTGCTTGTTCGCAAAATCGGCTAGATGACAGATATGTATTTTTGACATTATGGTAATATCAATAGCGCGGCGAAGACGGTAAAGGCTCAAGCGTTTTATCAGAGTATCAGCTTGCGCTCTTTCTGTTACCAAATAAACAGCCCCGTTTTGCTGCACAACCAGCATATCAAAAAGGATACGGCCCTGCGGGCTAAGCAGGCAAGCGGCTCTGGCAATTCCTATTGGAAGTTCAGCTATCTGGGCAGTAAGCAGTTCATTTAAAAAATCAGCAGGATTATCGCCTGTGAGCTTTACTGCGATTTTATCTTTATGCAGATATAATTGTAAGCTCATCGACGAACCAACTTTCCTTTGAAAAGGGCGACATAAAAATGACGTTTACGCATCCAAACACATTTATTCTTGGTCGGGATAACACTGACATAATCTGCCCCTGGCTGAAGGTCAAAATGCTGTGTGCAACCAAGATAAGTGACAAGTAAATGCTGACCTTCGATGCGGGCCGCCCCTATTGGGCGCTCGGAGACGGTAATCTGTTGTAAATTGGCAGGAAAACACTGGCCGATTTTATTGCCGCGGCAGCGGGTTTCATCTGATGCGATATTGCGCAAATAGGTTATGTTCCCGTTGTTCACAGCAAAGCCTTCATCATCAAACATGATACACCCATCATCAGGCGGGCCTTGACGGGTGGCAAACTCACAAGTAAACCAAACGCCTTCTAGGCTTGGCAATTGGTAACTTTCGCTTGCTACTACAGAACTTGCCAGTGATAAGAAAGCAACGATATGTAAAACCATCGATTTCATTTTATCGCTTTTTTCCTGTCTGAAAAAAAATCGCAAACTTAGAAAAAGCTAACTGTTAAGTCGCTTCATTTTGTCACAACCTGCTGGCATAGCTTTGCGATTATACTATCATATGACTTTAGCAAACTTCAATCTCGAGAAAGGATATGTTTTTAGATTGGCAGAAAATCAGATGATAGATAACCTCGAGCATCCACAACGACAAGGACTAATAGATGAATTACATGCTCGCCCCTTTTTCGATTTTGATGGGGAGGGGCGTTTTATTCGCTTTATTTATTTGGTCGAAAGCAGTGATAATTCAATCGTAAGGCATATCAATCACTGGCTGAATAGCCAGCAACGCATGCCTATTGATAAGGCTGAAAAATTTCGTCGCGAAGATTTTGGTAAGTTTATCTTTCGGCTTGAGCGGCACACAGAGTTTGTCACTATTGGCTTGATAGTTCGCGATATGAATAATAAGGCCAAAGGGCTAACAGCCTTTGCTTTCAATGCAAATAAAAACAGCCACCTGCCTTTTGCTATGATAGGTTCTATGCCAGAGCCATTATTCCATGCGATTTGGCTGGAAATTGGCAAAGCTCCTACGACCTCTATTTCCCCTGAAGATGCTGCAAAAATGTTGGGTAGCCGGACAGCAGCCTCCAACAGTATTTCAGATGCTAGTGGAGAGGTCCATTGTAGTTTTGACAGTGATGAGGAGGGTTATTCGCGTATGATTTTATTTTCGCGTAGCCTGTCAGCAGAAAGAAAGGGACGCTTGGTCTTACGACTGATAGAGATGGAAACATATCGTATGCTTGCCTTGCTAGGCTTGCCAGTGGCGAGGAACAATATGGGGAGGCTACAAAAAATCGAAGCCCAGCTAGCCCAAGTGACCAAGCGTATGACGGCCCAGATTAACGGTGCTAGCGGCGAGGTAGAAGCGCTCTTACCAGAGTTATCTGTTCTGGCCGCGGAGGTTGAGGAGATGAGCGCGAATACCTCTTACCGCTTATCGGCTACAAAGGCGTATAAAGATATTTTCATGGCCCGGCTAGTCAGGCTAAACACGGCTAGATTAGATGGTCATCAGGGCCTTTCTGGGTTTCTGGATAGGCGGATGATGCCAGCCTTGCGAACGTGTGATGCATTTGAAGAAAGGCTGGCAGGTTTATCTACGCGCATATCACGAGCGGGCTCTCTACTAAGGACGCAAACTGAAATTCTAATCCAAGAGCAAAACCGAAATTTGCTAGCTTCTATGGACAGGCGGGCTCAGGCACAGCTTCGCCTTCAGCAAACGGTTGAAGGATTATCAGTAATTGCGGGCACCTATTATGGGGTGGGGTTGGTTGGCTATATGATTAAACTTCTGCCTGATAGCCATTTGCCAACCGATATTTTCATCCTACAAGGTGCCAGTGTGCCTGTTATAGCTCTCTTAATTTGGTGGGTGTTCTACCAGATGCACCGGGTGGTGGAAAAGCTTAACAGATAATGTGAAGCCGCTAATGTTGGTTTTTAATGCAAGTGCGTCGCAAAATATTGAACCATAAAAGTGGCATAGCTAAGCTGAAACAACTTAATCCCAGCAGTAGGCCTAGTGCAGCATTTAGTCCAGCGCCATAATCAAATAAGAGGCCCATTACTGCAGGCGATAGGGCGCTTGAAAATACGTTAAGAGGACTAGCCAGCGCTTTTATCTCGCCAAGCCATTTGGTGCCGTACCGTTCTGCTAATAGTGCATTTACCAGCGGTTGCCCCATTCCGCCTGCACATCCGAATAAAGCAAAAAATAGGGCTAGCATGATAAAGCTATCACTCATCATTAGAACGAGGCAGGCAAAAATCATAGGTGCTTGCGCAACCACTGCAGCGCGATGCGCACTAAAGCGGTCGACTAATATTCCTGATAAGAGTGCCCCGCAAACCGCCGCTAGCGCATACCAGATATAGTTAGATGACCAGATAAATAGGGGGATCCCCTTTTCAGATGCAATATGGATCTGATGAAAAAATAATCCTGTTACGGTGAAGCCTGGAACCATCATCAGCCAAATAATCACTGCCCAAAACGCGCTATCTTGCATTACATCTTTGCGCCGAAGGGAGGGGGTTTGCCTTATTTCTTCTGAGTTGTCTTTTGGGTTGGCATCTGACTGTTGTATGCGCCCCGGCCCATCTTGAAGCGGCGTGCGGCGGGTCAGGTACCCAATAGCTGGCGCAAAGCTGATAAACGCAAAAATGGGCAAAATAGTCCAAAGTAAGCGCCAATTAAAAAGGCTAAGCCCAAGAATTACAATTACCGGAAATAACGCTTCTGCGGCGTTCATCCCAAATCCAGAAATAGCTAGCGCCCGCCCACGAACCTCTATATAGCGCCGGGTGACGGCAGTTGAATAGACATGATACATCATCCCTTGCCCAGATAGGCGCAAGAAGAAAATACCGATGGTCAGCATCACCACCGAACTGACAGTTGAGAAATGTAAAGCTGCCAAACATACTCCGGCTAGGGTAACTACCGATAAGCGAGGTACAGAGATGGTGTCTGCAAGTTTTCCTATCCAGAAAAGAGTAAGCGCGCTAGCCATAGTTGCAAGGGCATAATAGCTGCCAAACCCGCCATGGCTGAGCCCTAAATCAGCCCGAATTTCGGAGCTAAAAAGCGAGATAAAAAATGTTTGGCCAAGCGATGACCAGAACGACATTAAAAAGCCAAATAGCAAAAAACGCCATTCTTTCTGAAGCAGGGTTTTTAAGTTGATAGAGGCCAGACGATGCATAAATATCCAAAAAGATAGCATAATAGCAACAATGGCATAACGTTAATCGAAGGCGGGAGGAATAGCTAGCGGTAAAAATTTTGTATTTTCATCCTTCCGTAGGCTGTTTTTCGTATTAGAACCAAAGGGCAAAACACAGCTCTGTATAATGGAGATTTAATGAATGTCTTTCACTGCTGTCTTAACCCGTATCTATCTTGTGATTACCACTATGTTTCTTATAGGAGTGATAGCTGTTTGGTTTGTTCCGCGAGGTGATATTTCAGCTAATGCTGACCGTCTGCCAGCCTTTGATTTGTTTTCGTTCTTTGATAGGAAAACGGTAGCTTATGGTATTTTTGAGGATAGGTTTGGTAATTTGCAGCGCCAGTTTCGTGTTGAAATTGACACAAATAGTGACGGGAATGTGCTGATATTGGATGAGCGGTTTTTATATGCGGACGGTGAGCAAGACAGGCGCATCTGGAGGATAGAGGAAAATATAATTGATGGAGATGTTATTTATACAGGCCGAGCCGAAGATATAATGGGCAAAGCGACCGGCCAGATAGTTGGTAACACGATGAGCTGGCGTTATGAGATTGGGCTATTGTTTTCGGGCATGGAAGTTGACGTAAGTTTTGACGATTTTATTTATCAGATTGATAACGATATTGCGATTAACAGAGCTTATGTCAGCAAATGGGGGCTAGAAATTGGGTCTGTGACGCTGGTTTTTTTAAAAGATAATCTAGCTGATCAGAAACTACCTCTTGATTTAAAAAACTGGTAGATAAAATTTAGGGGAAGTGTGTTTATTCCTAATATTAAAAGATGAGAAAACCGATATAAAAATTAAGGAAAAGTGAGGCCGTTATGCCAGATAGTCTCCCGAATTGGGATTTGACCGACCTTTATGATGAAAAGCGCAATGATGTGCGTGTTGACCTGGAAAAAGTTCGGGAACGCGCTGAAAAGCTAGCTATATATAATGGTAAGCTTGAGGTAGAAACGGCGGAAACGCTCAGCGCGATAATTACTGAATATCAGTCTATCTCTGAGTTGTTATCCCGAATTATCTCGCATGCAGATTTAAAATTTGCCGCTGACATGTCAGAAGCTGCAAACGGACAATATGCCCAAGATATGCGCGAAGCTGCAGCTGGGATTACCTCGAAATTGTTATTCGTTGAGCTAGAGTTGGCGACCTTGAAAGAAGAGCGTTATCAAGAGGCGCTGGGACATTCAGCCTTTTATTATTTTGAGCCATGGTTGCGGCGCTTGCGTGAGGGCGCGATCTATCAATTAGAGCCAAGGCTGGAACAAATGTTGGTAGAGCGGGCACCATCTGCTCGAGGTGCTTGGATGAGGCTGTTCGATGAGACATCAGCAAGTTTAAAATTCCCCTTTCAAGGCGGGGAGGTTAGCGAAGCTGAAATCTTGAATAAGCTAACTGATAAAAACCCCAATATTCGAAGAGAAGCAGGGGGTTCCTTATCTGGTGTAATGGCTGAGAACCAGCGTTTATTTGCCTTAATTTTAAATGTCATTGCCAAAGATAAGGAAGTAGATGACAGATGGCGTGGTTTCAAGCGCCCAGTTTCATCCCGTAATTTGGCAAATGATGTAGATGATAAAACAGTGGACGCACTCAGCGATGCGGTAAATGCCCGAAGTGGCGATATTGCCCATCGCTACTACCAGTTAAAAGCTGATTGGATGGGTATGAAAAAATTAAACTGGTGGGACCGAAATGCGCCGTTAGCTGGTGATGATGAAAGGCGGTTCAGTTGGGAGCAAGCAACAGATATTGTCTTGCAAGCTTTTGATAATTTTGAGCCTGAAATGGCCAAAATAGCAAAAAATTTTTTTGATAACAGCTGGATCGATGCGGGAGTACGCACTGGTAAAGCATCGGGTGCTTTTAGCCACCCAACCGTCCCAAGCGTACATCCTTATATTTTGATGAACTATGATGGCCGCGCCCGCGATGTTATGACTCTCGCCCATGAGATGGGACATGGCGTGCATCAAGTGTTAGCCGCCCATAATGGTTATTTGATGTCCGATACGCCCTTAACATTGGCGGAAACCGCCTCTGTGTTTGCTGAAATGCTAGCTTTTCGCGTGCTACTCGATAGCACAGACAAACCAGAAAATAGACGTTTCTTACTCGCCGGAAAAGTTGAAGATATGCTGAATACAGTGGTTCGGCAAATCGCCTTTCATAATTTTGAAACAACTTTTCACGATGCCCGCCGCTCGGGTGAGGTGCCTGCTGAGCAGCTCTCTGACATATGGATGGATACGCAATCTTCGGCGCTGGGCCCCGGTGTGAAACTGGATAATAGTTATCGTTCTGTCTGGGCCTATATTCCGCATTTTGTGCATAGTCCGTTTTATGTATATGCCTATGCGTTTGGCGATTGTCTGGTAAATGCGCTTTGGCAAAAATACAAGACCAGTTCTTCAGAAAAGCGTCCACAATTTGTCTCAGATTATTACGGTTTGTTGTCAGCAGGGGGAACTGTACGCTACGATAGCGCATTGCGCCCTTTTGGTTTGGACGCTACCCAACCAGAATTCTGGCATCTGGGGCTAGATATGGTCGCCAGCATGATTGATGAGTTAGAAAGCTTATCTTAAGCGACTGAAACCTAGGTGCCATTGCCAAAGACACCTAGTTTTACACCATAATCGGCCGCGACTTGATAGTCTGGGTCATCATCACTATTAACGATAAGCTGCCCTGATTTTGCAAGTAGGCGATGACAATCATGACTTAGATGGCGAAGCATAACACGCTTGCCAATGCTATTATATTTTGCGGCCACATCATCAATAGCTTGCAAAGCTGACTGGTCCACCACGCGCGAGGCAGCAAAATCGATAATAACTGTCTCTGGGTCTTTCGCAAAGTCGAATAATTCTCTAAACCCCGCGGTTGAGCTGAAAAATAATGGCCCTTGTATTTCATAAACCAACGCGCCCTCTTCGCGGATAGAAGGGCGGCGCACCGCATCAATGCGCTTAGCTACGTTCCATGCATAAACAAGGGCTGACATAATCACCCCAACCACGACTGCAATGGCTAAATCTTCGACAACCGTCACAAAGGTAACCACGATAACAACCAAGGCATCTGATAGCGGAACTTTAAAAATAATGCGGATAGAATTCCAAGCAAATGTGCCAATGACCACCATAAACATCACACCGATAAGTGCGGCAATTGGGATTTGTTCAATCGCGGCAGAAGTAAAAAGAATAAAAGATAGTAAAAATAGGGCTGCCATAATACCAGATAGGCGGGTGCGCGCGCCTGACTTTACATTGATCATGGACTGGCCGATCATGGCACAGCCGCCCATGCCGCCAAAAAAACCTGTGATAATATTAGCAGTACCTTGTGCTAGACATTCTTGCGATGCACCGCCGCGCTGTTCGGTCATGTCTCCTACTAAATTTAGGGTCAGCAAGCTTTCTATAAGTCCAATCGCGGCCAATATCAGTGCGTAAGGGGCGATAATAGTCAACGTTTCTAGGGTCAAAGGTACCATAGGAAGTGCGAAGCTAGGCAGTCCACCCGCCATGCTTGCCAAATCGCCAATACGGGGCACATCAATATCAAAGCCGATAACGGCAAACGTCACCACCCCTATGGCTAGCAATGGAGCGGGTATAAATTTTGTCAGCTTTGGCGTTATCCAAATTAATGCCATGGTCAATGTTATCAGTGCAAGTGTCGTATAAAACAGGTTGCCTTCCATCCATGTTTTTGTGCCGTCTGCACCGATGATTTTGAATTGCTCCAGCTGAGCTAATCCGATGACAATTGCAAGGCCATTTACAAACCCAAGCATTACCGGATACGGGATCATTCGAATAAACTTTCCCCAGCGCAAAGCACCCGCGGTCAATTGCAAGATGCCCATTAGCACAACCGTGGCAAAAAGATATTCAGCACCATGTTGCAAAACTAATGAAACCATCACAACTGCTAGCGCGCCTGTGGCCCCTGAAATCATGCCTGGCCGCCCGCCTAAAACGGCGGTGACTAGCCCTACAATAAAAGCGGCATAAAGTCCGACCAACGGCGCTACACCAGCAACAAAGGCAAAAGCAATTGCCTCAGGGATCAGCGCGAGGGATACCGTTAAACCAGCTAGAGTATCGGTAAAAATCAAACGCGGGGTCAAAGAAGGACGCGCACTATCTACATAAGAAGCGCCCACTAGAAGCCGGTCAAGCCAGCTCTTTATAAGAGATGCCATTAAAAAACCTGTCAAACATAATTTCGGGCTATGAAGCCCGCACATTTAAAACCTTTAAGCAAAGCAAGAAAAAGGGATATATTTTAAAAATTCTGCATCTCTCCAAACAGAGGCGTGGCGCTTCTCTATATTTTGTCCCGTCAGGCCGTTGAATAGAAAGCGCCCGGACTACGGAGAATTAGTTTAATTCGGACACGCTGTCCCATACTTACCGAAGGCGTATTATTAGATATAACCATCAATTTTTTCAAGCGTTTTTATTTTTGTATCATCATTATGTTAACACCGTGACGGTCTCAAGTGACTATGCTTATGCGGAAAACATCAATCTGAAATTTACTAAATAAGTTGACACTCAGAGTGGTTTTTTTGTTAATTTTTTATTTCTGAAAAATGCTTAATTCATTGAGGCGCTCATGGAAGATAAAACCGAAAAAGTAAGTTTCCAGCAAAAAGAATGGGTAGCCAATCAATTAATATATGATTACGACACACCCGGTTTTAATGCATTCCTATTAGTCAAAGGAAGTGTTGAGATTTTCACTCCAAAAGGATTAAAATTAAACACCATTGGAGTTAATGAAATTTTTGGTGAAAGTTCATTATTACTCGACAAACGTAGGTCCGTAGCAGCAAAAGCCGGTTTACACGGGGCTACTACACAACTGATACCAAAAGAGTATTTATTACAATTACAAAATGAATCCCCTCTTCTTTCTGCTATTTTAAGGAAAGTTCAACTTAGATTGGAAGACTCAAATAATCAAAGCACTGAATATGCGAAACAAATCGAAGTTATCCTGAAGCTTGTTCGGGGCCTAACAGGCAATAATTCTTCTGTAACTGAAAAGCTTGAGAGAATTAAAACACAAATAAGTGAGAGTTTTCGCTCTGATTAGCCTGCATACACATTATTTTAAAGCTTCATATACTGATAATTACAAAAACCCTGCCAACCCTCAAAGGCGCACCTTTGATGTAGATTTTTTGTCGTGACGAAGTGATGTTGTCATACCCTTTGTAAATTCATTGTACGTAAAAATTGTGTCAAAACTTCTTCACAAAGTACCATAAATAGCAGTTTTAAAATATGAGCGATGCACCAAAACCTGCTATTTCTCCCAAAATGTGTTATATTGTCCGGATTGAAAATTTTCGTAAGTTACTAAATATTTTCAATCAATTTTTGGAAAAGAATGGTGCTGCTAGCGTGATTCGAACACGCGACCTCACCCTTACCAAGGGTGCGCTCTACCGCTGGAGCTATAGCAGCACTTGGCGGTATCTCTACATTACAGCCTATGACAGGTCAAGTGTATGTTCACTTTTCAAGGGGGGTATATTTACTTCTGCTACCAAAAAACCTCGCGCAGTAACATTAAAAAGAGCCATTTCAGCGAAACGGATAATGGAATGGCTAAAATTTCAATAAGAATTGCACCAGCTTTTTGGTGCGGGCGCTGAATAGTCGTTCGGTAAAAAACGCGCCAGCCACCCGTTTTGAGGCTTCTGACCAGCTAGGGTAGGCCGCAATTGTTGTTGCCATAGTGCTCATCTTCAGTCCAGCTTGCAAAGCTAATGTCCAGCTATGGATAAGTTCACCTGCATTAGGTGCCAAAATAGAAGCCCCTAATATTTTGCCTTTTCTGTCGCTGACCACTCGAATCAACCCTTCCGTGCGTCTTGCGGCTCTTGCGCGATCATTATCATGAAGTTCCCAGTCAGTTCGGCTTACGGCTTCTACGCCATATCGTGACACCGCATCTGTCCAAGTTAGGCCTGTCTGTGCTAACTCTGGGTCAGTATACGTTACCCACGGTATTGCATTATCGCGTAATTTAGTAGGCAATTTAAACAAGATATTTCGGATGACAATGCCAGCATGATAGCCCGCGACATGCGTGAATTGATGGCGTCCAGCTACATCACCAATGGCAAAGACGCGTTGATTTGATGAACGCAGACGGTTATCTGTCCGGATGCCTCTAGCATCATAAGTAATGTTGGCAGCTTTTAGGTTTAATTTATCAATGTTCGGGCGCGTACCTGCTGCAACAAGCAAATGCGTGCCTTCGATGCTTTTTCCATCAGAAATATCAATTATTATGCGCTCCCCATTTCGGATGACATTGGTGATGCGCACTTCCTCTATCAAACGAATGCCTTCATCTTTCATTTTGGTCATGAGCCGGCCGACAAGTTCTGGGTCATCGCGCCTCATTATGGTAAAGGCTTCTAATACCGTTACATTACAGCCTAGCCAACTATGGGCTTGCGCCATTTCAATACCGATAGGGCCGCCGCCAATGATAATAAGATGTTTTGGCTTTTCATTTAAATCAAATATTGTTTTATTTGTGTAATAGGTAACATCTTCTATCCCATTAATAGGGGGGACAACAGGGTGCGAGCCCGTAGCAACAACAAAATATTTAGCCCTAACTGATATAAGTTTGCCTTCTTGTATTCCGGTAACACTATTTTTACTAGCAAAGCTCGCCTCTGCCTTGATAACATTTACGCCAAGCCCTTTGAAACGCTCTTCTGAATCATGCGGAGCTATCCCTGCTATTACATCTCGGACATGCGCTTTTACGGCCCGAAAATCAATTTGCGCCTGACCAGCACTTATCCCCATCGAGGGCATGCCTTTATTGGCTATTTTTGCAATTTTAGCCGCCTCTAACATTGCTTTGGAGGGCACACAGCCAAAGTTTAGGCAATCCCCACCCATTTCAGCTCGTTCAAACAACACAACACTAGCGCCTAGTTGCGCTGCCCCTGCGGCCACACTTAGCCCGCCAGAGCCGCCGCCAATAACACAAATATCTGCTTTAATTATTTTATCCGTCATATAATTCAGCCTTTAATTCTGGGCTCTTTCAGCCTTTTAACCACTGCCGGCATCAAAGACAAAAGCCCAAGCGCCACAAGAGGGGCAATAATATAGGGGTCTTGTAACGTGGATAGATCTGGCACCTCTCCTTTGGCCAATACCTTATCGAAACCGCGCCCCACGGCAACATAGACTGAAGTTCCGGGAGCAATGCCGATAAAGGTAGCAACAATGAAGGGCGTAAAGCGCATGCCCAGCAACGCAGGCACAATATTTACAACCCAAAAAGGCACTGCCGGGATCAGGCGCAAGGCAAGCAGATAAGAAAAGGCATCTTTTTTAAACCCTGCTTCAAGGCGGGAGATAAATCCAGCAGTACGCTCTGCTAGCATGCTAGCGAAAACGCTTTTAGCCGCAACAAAGACGATGCACGCACCTGCGCTAGCGCCCATTATGATAAGCGGGATCGCTATCCACCCCAATATTGCTCCGCCGGCTAACGTAAGGAGCGAGGCAGCAGGCAGGGAAAGCGCGACAATACACGCATATAAGATCATAAACCCAAACCAGCTAGATAGTTGATTATTTGCAGCAAAAGCAGTTATCAGGTTGTAGTTTTCTGCTAGTCCCGAGAAGCTGAGCGTGTTTTTCAAATCTGTTGTGAGAAAAATAAGTAGCCCATGAAGTAAAACCACAGGCAGCAGAAATTTTTTCATCGCATCATCCTTGTTTCTGCCGTATTTTGTAGCCATGATGACTTTAAATTACCTCAATATTTGATTGGGGATCCATACATGGCAACAAATTTTGTTCTAGATTAGGCATGATTGAGATTATGAAACAACCTATTTACGCGGATAGGCGCTTTGGAGTTTTGAGCTGATGGATAGGCAGGTAGTAAAAGGGTCTGAAAATAGCGCTAGCGAGCGGCAAGTCCGCCTTGACAAAGCTTTGCGTGCGAACTTGAAAAAGCGTAAACAACAGCAACGTGCCAGAAACCTATCAGGAAAATCCGAGAAAACTAAAAAAAAAACAACCGGAAAAATAATCCAGGCGCAATAACTGGCGACTATGAAAGCAAAATATGGACAGTCTAAAGATACAGGGCGGAGTGCCGTTAATTGGAGAAATTGCTATCAGCGGGGCCAAGAATGCTGCCCTTCCTTTGCTTGCTTGTAGCCTAATGGGAGGTACTGGAAGCTTGCGTCTTAGCAATGTGCCGGACCTTGCGGATACCCGTTTGATGAAAGCACTTTTACGCCATTTAGGTGTTGAATGTGCAGAAATGGGCGAGGATATTATCCTCAGTGGCGAGGCGCAAAACTATGTCGCCCCGTATGACCTCGTTAGCCAAATGCGGGCATCTATTTTGGTGATGGGTCCACTTCTCGCGCGTTTTGGGGAAGCGCAGGTCTCGCTTCCAGGGGGCTGTGCAATAGGCACACGGCCGGTAGATTTACATATTCGTGCGATGCAGAAAATGGGCGCCATTGTTGAGCTAGCAGATGGGTATGTGCAGGCACGCTCGCCAAAAGGTTTAAGTGGGGCAAAAATCGAATTTCCACTAGTCTCAGTGGGCGCAACCGAAAATGCAATGATGGCAGCTTGCCTTGCCAAGGGACAAACCCAGCTTGTTAACGCGGCGAAAGAGCCGGAAATTATCGACCTTTCTGCGTGCCTTGTCAGCATGGGGGCAAAAATCGAGGGGGCGGGAAGTGATATTATTACCATTGAAGGGGTAGATAGCTTGCATAATGGGGCCCATTCGGTAGTTCCAGACCGGGTAGAGGCAGGCTCTTATGCCATCGCTGCTGCAATGACCGGAGGGGCGCTGACCCTGACCAACATGCACTCACCACACCTGGAAAGCCTGTTTGCGGCGATGCGGCAAGCTGGTGTTTCCATTAATTCACAAGGAAATACAGTGCAAATCAGCTCAGATGGTAGATATCAAGCCGTGGATATCGAAACGCAACCGCATCCAGGTTTTCCGACAGATTTGCAAGCACAATTTATGGCAATGATGTGCCTTGCCGAAGGTCGCTCAAAAATCTCTGAAACTATTTTTGAAAACCGCTTTATGCATGTGCCTGAGTTGATGCGTATGGGCGCAGACATAACTATCGATGGGCGCACTGCCCTGGTTTCAGGCAAAGCCTCGCTATTGTCTGCACCAGTCATGGCAACCGATTTACGCGCATCTGTCTGTTTGGTACTGGCTGGACTTGCTACCAAAGGTGAGACAGAAGTAAGCCACATCTATCATC
>MDTG01046054.1_pt1 | contig 24478 bp, 22 predicted proteins | sample 811421 | NCBI WGS metagenome assembly MDTG01 (sample SAMN05326645, study PRJNA326480) | marine metagenome | isolation source: seawater | place: Pacific Ocean: South East | collected 2011 | reverse complement strand
GTACTGCTTTGACCAAGGAGCAAGTTAAGCTCGTATCAAGATATACTCAAAATATCACTCTTGTTTATGATGGTGATAAGGCAGGTATCAAAGCCAGTATGAGGGGTATAGACCTCATCCTCGAGCAGGGAATGCATGTAAGGGTGATTATGTTGCCCGATGGACATGACCCTGACTCGTTTAGCAAAGAACACGACAGCATAGAGGTGAAAGAATACCTCGCTGATAATGCTACAGATTTCATTTCCTTCAAAGCAAACCTGTTGATGGAGGAAGCTTCTGGTGATCCAATCAAGACCAATGACGTAATTCATGCCATGGTCAGTAGCATTGCATTGATTCCAGATACCATTTTGCGCTCAATCTATATTGGCGAGTGCAGCAAGTTGATGCACATAAGCGAAAAGGCACTCATTAGCGAACTGAATAAGGCTTTGAGAAAAAATCATCGTCAGCAAAACCGGTTTCAGGGAAGAGATGAAGCAGAGGAAGCGCCTGTAATCAGCACCGATTTTCACAAAGATCAGAAACTCATTGATGACACCCTAGAATATCAAGAGCGAGACCTACTTCGATTAATGATCAACTATCACAATGAAGAATTTAGCATTGAGGACACTGAAGACGCTGAAGTATTTAATGTATTGGCGTTTATTCTAAATGAAGTCGAAGGGGATGGAATTGAGTTTGAAACCGATAATTACCGGCATCTTTTTTCCGTCATTTCTGAGAAATATGATGATCAAGGTTTTGATCCTAACTTCTTTATTCAACACCCTGAACCATCGGTGAGCTCCTTATTTGTGCATCTAATGACATTCCCATATAATCTAGATAATTGGGAGCGAAAGGAAATATTTGTGGATGGGGAAGACAAAAAGCTGCGCAGAGCCGTGATTGAAGCGATTTACGCTTACAAATCAAAGCGTATTGGACGTATGATAAAAGACAATCAACAGCTGCTTCATGACACGATGAAACTCGGAGGGGAAGTAGATCCACATCTTGAAAAACAAATGACGCTGGAAAGAATTAAAAAAGAAATCAACGCCAAACTTGGCAGAACAGTTTTGCACTAGTACATGGATCAGGCATCAGAAATACTCAACTATCAGCTTTTAGGCTACAGAGATTTTCATCTTACGCTGCTCGATCTGATCATTGTCGTCAGCATTTTTCTGTTCACCTGGGTTGGACTGCGCCTCTTCAAGCTCTTTGTAAATCGAGCGATTAAAAAACGTCAGTGGATGGAGCGATCTTCGCTCTATGCGCTGCACAAGCTTGTTTCCTATTTTGTTTACACCCTGGCAGTGCTCATCGCGCTGGAAACGGTTGGTATTGACGTTACCATTCTCTTAGCTGGTTCTGCAGCATTACTTGTTGGTATCGGACTGGGTGTTCAACAAATTTTTAATGACTTCACTTCGGGTATTATTCTGCTATTTGGCGGCACTGTGAGGGTTGGAGATATTGTCGAATTTGACCACACCGTAGGCCGCGTCATTGAAATTGATTTCCGTACAAGTAAAATCAAAACACGGGACGGGATAACTCTAATCGTACCGAACAGTCACTTAGTTTCTGACAACGTCATTAATTGGACAGAGGGTGATGATCTTACCCGCTTCGCTGTTGAAGTAGGTGTGGCTTATGGCTCAGATACGTCTTTGGTCGAACATCTTCTCAGAGAAGTAGCAGAGGCACATCAATCGGTATCAAAAGAGCGACCGGTGCGCGTTCAGTTTAACAATTTTGGTGATAGTGCACTGGAGTTTAGACTCCTTTTTTGGGCAGAAAACACGTGGGAAATTGAATTTGTCAAAAGCCAATTTCGCTTCCAAATTGATCAAAAATTTCGGGAGAATAATGTACGTATTCCTTTCCCGCAAAGGGATGTTCATTTTTACCGAGAGCAGTGAGGTTAATTATGACAGTTTTTCTTTCCTAGTTACTTTTTCGCTCTTCGCAAAAGAGGAGCCGCCTACGAATAAGCTGCTGCTCGATGGTTTTTAAACCTAGAATCTGGAGCCGCTCTACCAAATCTTAGCATTGAGATACAGAAAGAAAATGGCGTTTTCATATTGAATGCTTAATAACTAAGTAAAACTAGTGTAACGAAATCTCTGAGCACCGGATCACACTTCTACTTTTGCGCAAAGATTTGTAAACGATGAAAGACTTCTTGAAAGAACTAGGTGTAAATGAAATAAACGAAGGCACCTCAACAGGACAAACTTGGTTATCCTCTGGCGGCCGATTATTTGAATCATACTCTCCAACAGACGGAAAAAAGATTGGTATGGTAAAAGGAAGCAGCTCTGGAGACTATGAAAAGGTGATTCAAAAAGCTGAAAGTGCCTTTACCGAATGGCGAATGTGGCCAGCCCCAGAGCGCGGTGAGGTTGTCAGACAAATAGGTGAAGCGCTTCGTGAACAAAAAGAGCCTCTTGGAAAACTCGTCAGCTACGAAATGGGCAAAAGCTACCAAGAGGGCTTGGGTGAGGTCCAAGAAATGATTGATATCTGCGACTTTGCTGTTGGTCTTTCACGACAATTGTATGGATTGACAATGCATAGCGAGCGACCAATGCACCGCATGTACGAGCAATATCATCCGCTTGGTATTGTGGGGATCATATCAGCATTCAATTTTCCAGTTGCCGTGTGGGCTTGGAACAGCATGCTTGCCTGGGTGTGTGGTGATGTATGTGTTTGGAAACCGTCAGAAAAGGTTCCTCTATGTGCCGTGGCCTGTATGAATATTGTAGACGATGTTTTTAAAGCCAACGACGTTCCTGAAGGTGTAAATGGACTTGTGGTAGGAGACTACACCATTGGTGAATTAATGACAAACGACAAGCGAGTTCCCTTGATTTCGGCCACGGGTTCTATCCTAATGGGAAAGAAGGTAGGCGAGGCGGTTGGAAAAAGACTCGGTAAAACAATATTGGAACTGGGGGGCAATAATGCCATCATTATCACCGAAAATGCAGACTTGAAAATTGCAATTCCAGGTATCGTGTTCGGGGCGGTTGGCACATGCGGCCAACGCTGCACTTCTACTCGCAGATTAATCATTCATGAATCCGTTTACGACCAAATCCGAGATACTTTGGTCAAGGCCTACGGACAACTCAAAATTGGCGATCCTCTTGACTCGAATAATCATGTTGGTCCGTTGATTGACCCCGATGCAGTCCGGATGTATTCCGAAGCTCTAGATGAGGTCAAGAAGATGGGTGGTAATCTACTGGTTGAAGGAGGTGTACTAGAAGGACCAGGATACGAAAGTGGATGCTATGTAAAGCCGGCTATAGCCGAATCCGACAATTCTTGGGAGATTGTGCAGGAAGAAACATTTGCGCCAATTCTTTACTTAATGAAATACTCAAAATTTGAAGAAGCATTAGAAATGCAAAATGGCGTGAAGCAGGGGTTAAGTTCAGCAATCATGACAACCAAAATGCGTGAAAGCGAGATCTTCCTTAGTCATAAAGGCTCCGATTGTGGTATTGCGAATGTTAATATCGGCACCTCTGGCGCTGAAATTGGCGGAGCCTTTGGGGGCGAGAAAGAAACTGGTGGCGGACGTGAGAGCGGATCGGACGCTTGGAAGGCTTACATGAGAAGACAAACCAACACCATCAATTGGAGTACAGAGTTACCTCTAGCGCAAGGAATTAAGTTTGATTTATAGATCAGCCAAGTCTATATACCTCACATCAAAGACCTGATTCGAGTTATGGTCTGAAACGAAGGCGACAACCGCAAACTTTTCTGCTGCCAATCCTTCAAGATCATGACCTAACATGTAGCTCGCTTCATTATTTGTGATTTCAATCTCTATGCCTTCAAATGGCGTGATTAAATCACCAATGATATTGGTATGTTTAACCCCTTCGATGTAATAACCCTGTTGATAGTATGGGTGGTCTGGGTCTTCATTTCCGTATTTGCGCTGATAGTAATCGTAATCGTTCCCAACCACTTTTTTCTCCACAAGCAATACCATCACTTAAAGTTTCTGAATAGCATCATCGAATGCTAGTATTTCAATGGCTATGTCTAGCGCATTGTCATTTTCTTTTACAGTAGCATTGAGCTCGATCACCAATGAGCGTAGAAATCATATAGCTCGGGTTCGGAGTATTGAACGGCTCCATCAGAAACAATGCGCTGAATAATGGCATGGGGCGTGAATTGAATGGACTTTAAATTCTCCTGCACGTATTTAGTGTATACATAACGCATCGGATTTCCGCCAAACATTTGATGTGTGATGTGAAATACTCTGGGATCATGTATTCCTGTTTGATCCAAAAAATAGTGTGCCCTTGGACAGGAACCACATTAAATAGAACTAGAAGAGCTCAACCATCACTCACTTTTCAACCTCAGAAGGTGGCATTTCAGTCGGATTTGTCTCTAATATTTGAAGTTTATAATTATCACAGCTACTGAAAATACGATTAAAGTAATTTATAATGTTAGCATACATTTCATGTATCAATTTAAAACGTCAATAAACAATGATTGGTTGGTATGAAATCAAAAGAATATATTCGATTGACCTCATTACAATGTTGGGCTCATTCTCCTATTTGAATCCGCGTGTTATGAACTATGTTTCGTCTGATTTGTTGTAATTTTCCACAATGATTTACGCACTCATTTTTTTTGCTGCATATTTTGGAATGGAGGCTATGGCTTGGTTCAGCCATAAGTATATTATGCACGGAATTGGCTGGGTTTTTCACAAAGATCATCACCGATCTAAACCCGGTTTCTTTGAACGAAATGACGTTTTCTTCCTTATGTATTCTTTGCCATCGGCCATTCTTATCTATTTCGGTTTAAGCAGCGGTCTGACACCATTGCTTTTTGTTGGTGCGGGTATTGCCGCTTATGGAGCTACTTACTTTATCATCCATGACCTCCTTATCCATCAGCGCATCAAGATTTGGAGAAATACAGATAGCGCGTATTTGAGAGCTATAAGAAAGGCTCACAAAATACATCATAAACATCAAAACAAGGAAGGCGGAGAGTGCTTTGGCCTGCTATGGGTGCCAACCAAATACATTAAAGAAGCTCTAAGATAGATTGTCTCTTATTCCAGAATCATACCACTACCTTGCTATAAATTTACTCACCATAGCCTACCCACTAGCGCAGAGCTATGAGCATCGTTTAAGATTTTTACAAAACTGGAAGGCAATTTGCCTTTCCATAGCAGTATCAGGAGGTGTTTTCTTGGCATGGGACGAACTTTTCACTCAGTTGGGAGTTTGGGGGTTTAATACTCGTTATCTCACTGGATTATACATTGGTGAGCTTCCGCTCGAGGAGTATGGGTTTTTTCTCACCGTGCCATTCGCTTGCCTGTTTGTCTTTGAAGTTTTAAATTATTTTGTAAAGCCCGATATCCTTGGCAAGTTTGCCCAAAGTATCGCCTGGTTTCTGATTCTGGTCACATTTATTCTTAGCGTTTTCTTCTACCCGCGGCTATATACGTCCATTTGTTTCTTTTTTGCATCCGCCCTCCTATCCTTTACTCTATTGGTAGTGCGCCCAGATTGGTTGGGACGCTTCTTCCTCTCCTATGGAGTTTGCTTGATACCCATGCTTATTATGAATGGGTGGTTAACCGGGTGGTTTACCGATGAGCCAATTGTTTGGTATAGCGATGAGCAAAATATGGGCATTCGTATTGGTACCATTCCCGCTGAAGACTTCGTATATCAGATGGCATACTTTCTGCTTGTGATGCTGGTTTACAATAAGAATCGAAATCTGAAAAGTCCTCGATTTCATCTCAGCTGATAATCTAGCTACATTTGATACCTCAAAAAAGGATCAACAGTATGAAGCATCTAGTTCTGTTATTAACCCTCATCATCTCAGCTGAGGCTTGGGCACAGGATACAATTATGTTATTCACATCAGCAGAAATAGATATAAATCTGCGAGGAAAAACCACCGAAAAATCCTTGCCTAACCCAATAAAGATTACGGTTGACTTGGGTGCAAATACGATCAATATAAATACGGATGAGTCTCAAGTAAAGGAGTTATTCAGAAACAAAATGACGCAGCCCATTAATTCAATTATGGGTGAACTTGGTGATGAATTCAGTCTTGGAGTCGCGGCAAATACGTTCGCGCACTTTTACTTGGACGACCGAAAAATGATTCTTTTCACAAGAAATGATATTCACCCTTTAAAATGGGGGCTGATGCTCAAGGATGTGAAGTTTGTGGAAACTGGGGATTGACACTTATCTATCCCCAACCTATTATAATGGGCAAATAGACCGTGAAAAAACCGGTAAACCAGCCCATTGAAATTTGCCTTAGATCATGAGATTCTAATATGTATCGGGCGCTCCCCACCAAGCCACTGGCGATAACACCAATGATAACAGCAAAGGTCAATGGGAGTGAATATATCTGCGCCATTGCATAGATGGCTGCCGTTATTCCTCCCATACCAATCATGTGTATGCTGATTTTAGTGTAAAAATTGACAATCAATGCGATACCTACGGCTATGCTGCTCCCCAAGAATATGGAGTAAATAATCTGTGGCATTGGTATGCCACGAAGCAACCAGTAATTAGTCAGATAAAAGAACAAGGCAAAAGTAAACGGTACTATTCTGTCCTCTCTTGTTTCGAGCTGAATTGAGCTAACCAAATTTTTCCATCTCAGAAATGCCGTAAACAAGAAAGGAATGACAGCCGTATTTATAAATATCCATCCTACAAGTAAAAACTGTTTCTGTACTGGAGTGGTGGCTGCGATGTAGCTGTTCAAGCCAAAGATGATAAGCAAACCAAAAGTTGGTAAGAAAATCGGATGAAATATATAAGATAGGATGTGCGCAGCTATTCTCATAACTCTTTCCTCAATCTTGCCACAGGGATATCAAGCTGTTCTCTATACTTCGCCACGGTCCTCCTTGCAATATTATACCCTTTGACTTTGAGCTCTTTTGCCAAGCTCTCGTCAGCCAATGGTTTTCTTTTATCCTCATTAGAAATCAAATCCTGTAAAATCTTTTTTACCTCACGAGTACTGACTTCTTCGCCCTCATCATTGGTAAGCGATTCAGAAAAGAAGTACTTAACTTTAAATGTACCATATGAGGTTTGAATGTACTTGCTGTTAGATACTCTGCTGACTGTACTAATGTCCATTTTAATTATATCAGCAATATCCTTTAGAATCATTGGCTTGAGTTTGGTTTCGTCTCCTGTTCTAAAATACTCAATTTGATAATCAACAATTGCCTGCATTGTCTGAATCAAGGTATCGTGCCGTTGCTTTATCGCGTCTATGAACCACTTGGCGCTGTCCAATTTTTGTTTAACAAAAATCATCGCATCTTTCTGAGCCTTGGTGGGTTCCCCTTTGATCCTTGAAAAGTCTTCGAGCATCTCTGCATATTTTTTACTCATCCGCAGCTCTGGAATATTTCTGCTGTTTAAGATTACACGCAACTCGCCATCTTCATTCAACAATTGAAAGTCTGGTACCACATGTTCAATGGGCCTTAATGACTCATTCATTGAATTGCCCGGTTTTGGGTTTAGATCCGTTATCTCATCGATGGCTTCCTTTAGATCATCTATGCTAATCTCTAATCTGTTGGTGATTTTATCGTAATGCTTACGTACAAACTCAGTATAGTACTTCTCTAGGATTATGGTAGCCGTTTTAGTAGTTACAGATGAGGGCTTCTTAAGCATCTGCAATAGCAAACACTCTCTCAAATCTCTTGCTCCGATACCCACAGGATCCATATCCTGTATTTCATTTACAAGCAAAAACTCGACCTCCTCTTCACTCGTCATAATGCCTTGGGTAAAGGCCAAATCATCAACAACTGCAGCCACTTCTCTCCGCAAATAACCACTATCATCTAAGCTGCCAATGATATGCTCACAAATCAACAAATGCTTATCATCCATTTGCCTTAAGTGCAGCTGTTCGATAAGTCTATCGTGAAAGGTGGTAGATGAGCCAATAGGGATGGTTTTGTCGTCATCATCCTTGCTGTAATTATTGGCATTGTACTGATACTCTGGAGTATCATCGTCATCCATATAATCGCTAAAATCAAACTCTTGTTCAGCATCGGACAATTCTTCACCGAGTTGATCGTCTGCCTCGTTGTCCCCTTCTCGTTCTTCGCTTTCTCTTCCTTCTTCTAATGCAGGATTAATCTCAATCTCTTCTTTTATACGCACTTCCAATGCTTGCGTGGGCAGTTGCAGCATCTTCATTAATTGAATCTGCTGTGGACTCAATTTTTGAAGCATTTTCTGCTGCAATGTCTGCTTTAAAGCCATGGGCGAAAGTTATGTAATGAGATAATGTGGTTGTGTCTTTATCGGCTCAAAACTCGGCACTTTTTGGAGTACGTGGAAAAGGAATAACATCACGAATATTCTGCATTCCTGTCACAAAACTCACAAGACGTTCGAAGCCAAGTCCAAAACCACTGTGCACACAGGTTCCAAATTTCCGTGTTTCGAGATACCACCAGAGCGAATCTTCCTCTATACCGAAATCTTCAATTTTTGATTTAAGTACATCATAGCGCTCTTCTCGTTGCGACCCTCCTACGATTTCACCGATGCCTGGGAAGAGAATATCCATGGCTCGCACTGTTTCTCTTCCTTGTTCGTCTACCTCATTTAATCGCATATAAAATGCCTTAATCTTGGCAGGGTAATCATACAAAATCACTGGTTTCCTAAAGTGTTTCTCAACCAAGAAGCGTTCATGCTCACTCTGTAAATCAGCGCCCCACTCGTTGATAAGGTATTTAAACTTTTTCTTTTTATTCGGTTTTGAATTTCTCAAAATATCAATGGCCTCAGTGTAACTGCATCGTTCAAACTCATTTTCAGCAACAAACTTCAACTTCTCCAGAAGCGGCATAGTGCGTTTGTCCTGTGGCAATTGTTTTTCTTCTTGTTCTTGCCTTGCAGCTAAGATTTGTAAGTCATCTAATCCATGGTCCAAGGCGTATTTGATTACATATTTCAGGCAGTCTTCCGCAAGACCCATGTTATCAAACAAATCATTGAAGGCGACCTCTGGTTCAATCATCCAAAATTCAGCAAGGTGGCGTGTTGTGTTGCTGTTTTCAGCTCGAAACGTGGGGCCAAATGTATAAACCTTACCTAGTCCGAGAGCAAACAGCTCTGTCTCCAACTGGCCAGAAACGGTGAGATTGGTTTCCTTCCCAAAAAAGTCGTCTTTCCAATTGATTGAACCATCTTCATTTCTACTTGGATCAATAGGATCCATGATAGTTACTCGAAACATTTCTCCAGCACCTTCAGCATCTGAACCAGTTATAATCGGTGTATGTACTTGATAAAAGCCATTATCATTAAAGTACTTATGAATGGCAAATTGCAGCAGGTGACGAACACGAAATACGGCTCCAAACGTTTGTGTTCGAGGTCGAAGGTGTGCAATTTCACGAAGGAATTCGAGTGAATGCTTTTTAGGTTGCAACGGATACTGATCAGGGTTTGCTGACCCAAGGATGCTGATTTTCTGCGCCAACATTTCAACCGTTTGGCCTGCACCTTGGGATTCAACCACCTTACCTTCCACTGAAATACTAGCTCCAGTGGTTATTTGCCTGAGCAATCCATCGTCAAAGGATTCAAAATCTAAAACTACTTGTAGGTTTTTACCGGTGCTCCCATCATTTAGAGAAATGAACCGTTTGCTTCTAAAAGATCTAACCCAACCTCTAGTTTCTAATAATTCCCCTACAGGTTCAGTTGAAATTATGGCTTTAATATCCATCGTTCGTTGGTTTTTAGCGGCTGCAAAGGAAACAAGTACAGCGAATTATTATTTGATCAAATCATCTTTTAAACCAAATACGAATTTCATTGGCTTGATCAGCGTTTAGCCTTTGTGCATAGGACACGAATAGAGTCGTGTCTGTCTCTTGAACATATTTGATACCTCCTGTAGAGTCGCTGCCATTTCTTTCAAGATCCAATTCACTGTAAAGTACAATGGTTGAATCAAGAATTTCGTAGTTATTTGATTCAAACTCATTGGTGACCACCCCACTGAAGTTTGTGTATTCCATTAGGAATATTGTGTCTAAATCACAACTAATACTTAGATCGTAGAAAAAAGTGGGGCTTCGATTAACCAACACTGAATCCAAGGAATCAGACTTTGTAAACACCCAAACTGAATCAGAAGACCAGTCGCCTTCCATCGATTCGGGACCATCACAGTAAACTGCCTTTTCTGGGAATGGTGACTCGATCACCACAGATCGTTCACAGCCGGCAAAAATTGCACCCCCCAAGGCTAACCAGAAAAGCAATTGTGCTTTTGTCATAGCATTCTATACAACGACATTACAAGCCGTTAATTGTTCTGCAAAGTTTCAAATTCTATCGCTACTCTAACTACTCTTGTGCATGGATTGGTTATCTCTAGGATATTTTGGGCTTTTTCTTGCCTGTTTTCTTGCTGCCACTATTCTACCATTTAGCTCTGAAGCAATATTTACTGCCGCCATCTTATCTCCCGTGGATCCGATTTCGGCATTGGTTTTTGCCACGCTTGGCAATTGGCTGGGTGGCATGTCGAGCTATTGGCTGGGGTGGCTAGGAAATCTTGATCGAATTATAAAATGGCTCTCCGTTTCTGAGCAAAAAATTGAAGTTTGGGAACGTTACGCCACTCAATATGGCTATTGGCTAGCCTTGTTGTGTTGGTTGCCATTCACTGGTGATGTGATAGCCCTTGCTCTGGGATTGTTTCGAGTGAATCTTATTTTATCTACATTCTTCATGCTCGTGGGAAAAATGCTTCGTTATATGGTTGTTATGTCCTTAGCTCAAGTGCTATTTACCTGATTAATTATTCACCATCACCTCCTCAAGCAGTGCAATTGCCTTTTCCAATGAATTGACATTGGTAAAAACCATACTCAAACGGTCGTTGCGTTCGCGCATTTGAACCTTCGTTGCATTAAGCTGAACATACATAATCACCTTCTCGAATTTTGTTGATTGATAAAACGAAGATTCTTTGTCCGCAATGAAATATCCGATCAACTTTTTCTGTTTGAATACCACCTTCTCCATGCCCAAATCTTTCCCAGCCCAAATAAGTCGTTTCGACTGAAGTAATCGATTCACTGCTGGCGGTATTGGACCAAATCGATCAACCATATTTTCCTCGAATCTTTGGAGTGCCGCTTGATCATTTACGTCTGCCAATGATCGATATACAGTCATCCGTTCTGTGACGTTGTTGATATAATCGTCAGGAATATGCACCTCTAAATCGGTTTCCAACTGGCAATCGCTCACATATTGGCGATCCTTATCTTCTGCAAATAGGTCTTTAAACTCTTTCTCCTTCAGCTCTTGTATCGCCTCATCCAATATTTTCTGGTAGGTGTCAAAGCCAATATCTGTAATGAAGCCACTCTGCTCACCTCCTAAAAGATTTCCAGCCCCTCGAATATCCAAATCGCGCATGGCGATATTAATCCCGCTTCCAAGGTCGCTGAATTGCTCGATGGCTTGAAGCCGTTTCCTCGCCTCAGTGGTGAGCTGTGACATTGGAGGGCACAACAAGTAACAAAAAGCCTTTCGATTGGAGCGTCCAACCCGACCCCGCATCTGGTGTAAGTCACTGAGGCCAAAGTTTTGCGCCTGATTTATAATGATTGTATTCGAGTTTGGAATATCCAGCCCACTCTCAATAATGGTAGTTGAAACAAGCACATCGAATTCGCCTTCAATAAAGCGCAACATAATGTCTTCCAAGTCTTTACCTTCCATCTGGCCATGTGCAAATTCCACCGTTGCTTCAGGTACAATTTTTTTGATCATGGCACAGACCTCACCAATATTCTGCACACGGTTATGAATGAAAAATATTTGTCCATCCCTGCTCAGTTCTGAATAGATCGCATCACGAATAACTGCTTCGTTGAAAGTATGCAGTTCAGTTTGCACAGGAAATCGGTTTGGGGGGGGCGTGTTGATCAAACTTAAATCACGGGCACCCATCATAGAGAACTGCAATGTTCTTGGAATTGGAGTGGCTGTCAGCGTCAGCGTATCGACATTCACTTTAAAAGTTTTCAGCTTATCTTTTACACTCACCCCAAATTTCTGCTCCTCGTCAATAATCAAGAGCCCTAGATCAGCAAACTTCACATCCTTGCCTACCAGCCGATGTGTCCCGATAATGATATCAATTTTACCCTCCTCCAGATTCTTCAGAGTTTCTTTTTGCTGCTTAGAAGATCGGAATCGATTGATATAATCCACAGTCACAGGAAAATCTTCTAGGCGTTTTTTAAAGGTCTTATAGTGCTGCAAGGTGAGAATGGTTGTAGGCGCTAAAACCGCAACTTGCTTTCCATCGGTGGCTGATTTAAATGCCGCGCGAATTGCAACTTCTGTTTTACCAAATCCAACATCACCGCATACCAATCGATCCATTGGCCATTTATTCTCCATATCAGCCTTGACTGCCGCAGTTGCCTTCTCTTGATCTGGTGTATCCTCATAGATGAATGAAGACTCTAATTCGGTCTGTAAGTAGGTATCCGGAGTAAACGCAAAACCATCCTTAAGCTTACGCTCTGCATAAAGTTTTATAAGGTCGTAAGCGATCTCCTTGACCTTTTTCTTGGTCTTGTTTTTCAGATTTGCCCACGCTTGCGAACCCAACTTATTAATCTTAGGTGCGGTACCATCCTTACCAACATATTTTGAAATTCTATGCAAAGAGTGTATGCTCACATAGAGGGTGTCGCCTCCGGAATAAATCAACCGGATGGCTTCCTGCATTTGCCCATTGACTTCAATCTTCTGAATACCCGAATACTCGCCAACACCATGGTCAATGTGTACTACAAAATCCCCTTTTTGGAGGTTCGTCAATTCGTTAATGGTAATCTGTCGTTCGGCTTCTGCAAACCCTTCTTTAAGTCGATAGCGGTGGTAGCGCTCAAAGATCTGATGATCGGTATAACACACCAATTTCATGTTGTGATCTACAAACCCCTCATGGATGGCAGTGTTGATCCCGATAAAATCAAAAGGAGAAGTGCCATGCTCCCTGCTCTTGAGAATATCATCAAAGATTTGGTGCAGTCGATTGATCTGTTTCGGATTTGAGGCAAAGATGTAATTGGTGAACCCATTTTTCTGATGGTTGGTCAAATCAGAAATGAGCACATCGAAATTCTTGTTAAATGGCACTTGGGGCGATTGGTTGAAATCAATTTCAACGTCAGGCTTAAACCCCGAAGGCCGGTCAAATTCAACTTGGGTGAACTCTTTCAGCTGCTCTAAGAACTTAGTTTCTGAAAGAAACAGCTCTGATGGATCCAATGGCGTCACCCCCCTTTTTGAATTGAATACTTCAGTGGCTGCTTCAAATTGAGAGACAATCCGCTCTTGAATGAATTCAAAATTTTTGAGCCAAACGGCTGTCTCCTTTGGTAAGTAATCAAAAATAGACTGCCGCACCTCTTTCATTGCTTGTTTTTGCACATCAGGTATGATGGTGATGTGTCCGTGATCTTTGACACTTAGCTGATTTACTGGATCAAAAGTGCGAAGGCTATCTACCTCACTCCCAAAAAGCTCTACGCGGTAAGGTCGGTCGTTTGAGAAACTCCAGATATCTATGATGCCCCCTCGAATGGCGTATTGACCAGGTTGATAAACAAAGTCAGCGCGTTCAAACTCCAACTCTTGTAGGATATCATTTACGAAGTCTTGATCCAACTCATCTCCGATTTGGATGGCCAGTGTATTCTTGACCAAGTGTTGTTTGGTCACCACTTTTTCTGTGAGTGATTCGCTATATGCTACGATTACGAAGTTTCGTTTTCGGATATTAATGGCGTTAAGCGCCTCAGCCCGCATCAATACATTTTCTCCATCACGCTTTTTAGTGGTCAGGTCGTCAACATCTATCATTTCATACGGCTTCCTTCCGCTATGAGGAAAGAAGAAAACACGATTGGGTGAAATCAGGTTTTGGAGGTCATTGTAAAAATAAGCAGCCTCTTCTCTGTCGTTGAATATCAGTAAATGATGGCAATCGCTTTTTTTGAATGCAGCAGAGACTACAAAGCTCAGTGCAGAACCAACCACGCCTTTGATTCTGTGGCGCACAGGCAAAGCAAGATCAGGCCCAAGATCGAATTCTACAATTCGTGGACTTTTTTCAAAAAGCTTTTTCAGTTCATCTATTCCCACTGCTCGATGCCAGTTGCGAAGATGAACACTTCAGCCAAGAAATTGATTAGATTTTGACTTATTACTTCAGCTCAAACTCGGTTGAGCCCATGAAATAATCCTCGGCATACACTTCTACAATGTATTTACCTTCGCTGAGTTCCTTAGTGACATCCCAATACAAGCACATGTCCAACTCTTCATTATCATACATTACTTCTTCGGTACGCGAGTATAATCCCTCTTTACCATCGTAGGTAAACATGTAATCCTCCGATTGGCCCAGTGCCAACACTTCTCCTGAAGGATCAATAATTCGCAGATAAAGCTTCTTTTTACCTGGCTTGGCCACCTCATTTTTATCGAGGGTAAAACATGTTTTGATTTTATCTGCCCGCTTTGCTCGGTTAGTCTCTCGGCTTACGGTATTATTTTTCATGCGTTCACCATTTGAAGCTAAATCTAAGACCTTAAGCTTCGAGCCTAATTTCACCTTTTGATTCAATTGCTCGTTGGTTTTGTTAAGTTCTTGGTTTTCCTGTTTCTGATTGCTTAGCTGGGTTTCTACTTGCTTCTTCGCCACCACCAAACCTTGGTTAACGGTATTGAGTGAATCAATGGTTACCACATAACTTTTCATGATTTCTCGCAACGTATTGGTTTCATTTCTCAACTTGTAAATTATCCAAGCATCGTTTTTGTGCTTTTCTGCTTCGGCGAGCATTTCTTGAATTTTGGCTCGTTGCTCAGCAATTTCTGCCTTATACTCCTCATTCTCTGTGCTGAGTGAATCATATTGGGCAAGCATGTCTTGCAATTCAGCGGTTAGGTTATCTTTTTCAGTGTTGAGATCTGTATTTTGGGTAACGATCTCCACATTTTCCTGATGCTTTGCCATGAGCAAATAAGCGGTAGCAACATTTGATAGTGCCAAAAAAATGATCAATACGATGAATAACCTGTTAGCACCTCCTGATTTTGAATATTCAGCCATAATGTGGTTGTTTTAAACAAAAATAGACTCAATGGGTGGCAGAATAACCGAAAAATAATTGAGCTGCCAACAAATAACAGTTAGTCGCATCATACATTTAGAGCGTGGAGTTATCGGATGTATCAAGTTGGTTCCAGTCCAAGGGTTGGGAGGCGTTTAAGTTTCAACAGCGGGCATGGAAAAACTATGCGAATGGAGAGTGCGGGATCGTAAATGCGCCTACTGGTAGCGGGAAAACTTATTCGTTATTGATTCCCGTGCTGCTTGATATTTCAACTGGTGGAAAATCCGATCTCCAAGCCATCTGGGTAACTCCCATAAGAGCTTTAGCCAAGGAAATCTTACAATCAGGTCAGCTGGCCATTGATGGGATGAAGCTCGATGTGACCATTGAAATTAGAACGGGAGACACCAGTGCTAAAGACAAAGCTCGTATTAAAAAGTCCCCTCCAAATATTCTCATCACCACTCCCGAATCGCTGCACGTGATGCTATCACAAAAGCATTATAATAAATATTTCAGCAATCTTAAAGCAACGATAATCGATGAGTGGCATGACCTAATGGGCAGTAAGCGTGGCGTGCAGATGGAGTTAGCACTGTCAAAATTTAAAGTGCTTTCGCCATCGTTGAAAATCTGGGGAATCTCGGCTACCATAGGCAATATGGAAGAGTCCCTTAAAGTGCTTTTGGGGGATTGGTACTATTCTAAACCCCACCAAATTATCCGAAGTGACATAAAAAAGATATATGAGGTAGAATCAATATACCCAGACGATTTAGATGAATTGCCCTGGGCGGGACATTTAGGTATCAAACTCATTGAAAAGGCTGTCCCAATTTTGCTTAAAAGTGAAAGCACTTTGATTTTCCTCAACACACGAGGACAAGCAGAAATATGGTATCAAAAATTGCTCGAAGTATCACCTGATTTTGCTGGAGTTGTGGCCATTCATCACGGAAGCATGAGCAGAGAAACACGCCATTGGGTAGAAGATGCTTTGCATGAGGGTAAACTCAAGGCCGTAATTTGTACGTCAAGCCTCGATCTTGGCGTAGATTTCAGACCGGTAGAAACCATCATTCAAGTAGGCAGTCCAAAGGGTGTTGCACGCTTTATGCAGCGTGCCGGTAGAAGCGGACATCAACCTGGCGCCACCAGTAAAATCTATTTTTTACCTACCCATTCTCTAGAATTGATAGAAGCAACCGCACTGCGTGAAGCTACAGAGAAAGAGATGGTAGAAAGCCGAAGTCCATTTGTTCGATCATTTGATGTGCTCTTGCAGTATCTCGTCACCTTGGCTGTATCGAATGGGTTTAAACCTGGTGAGGTTTATAATGAGATCAAATCGACCTTCTGCTTTGAATCCATAAGCGAGACCGAATGGCAATGGTGTTTAGATTTCATCGTTACCGGGGGAAATACGCTGGGCGGCTATGATGAATTCCACAAAGTGATCATCGAAGATGGAATCTACAAAGTGGTTAGCCGAAAGGTGGCCATGCGCCATCGGTTGAGTATTGGCACCATTGTAAGCGACACCATGATGAAAATAAAAATGGAACGTGGACCGCTGTTGGGCAGCGTAGCCGAGCATTTCATTTCTAGGTTAAAACCAGGCGACAACTTTTGGTTTGCTGGACGCAGCTTAGAGCTAGCGCGTGTAAAAGGAATAACCGCTGAGGTGCGAAAATCAAACAAGGAAAAAGGACCCGTGCCGAGCTACCACGGTGGCAGAATGCCGCTAAGTCCTCAAATGAGTGAAATCCTCAGAAAGAAAATGAACGAGGCCGAATCAGAAGAATCCAAAGACCCTGAAATTAACTTCTTACAACCACTTTTAGCCAAACAAAAACAACGCTCAATTCTGCCCAAATACAATCAGTTGCTCATTGAACAGTTCGAATCGAGTGACGGACATCACGCAACGTTTTTCCCATTTGAGGGACGGTTTGTGCATGAGGGTATGGGCGCCCTTATCGCATATAGAATTTCCTTGCTTCAGCCCATCACATTCAGCATCGCCATGAACGACTATGGATTTGAATTGCTGAGCGATCAACCCATCCCGATTGAGGGTGCATTGGACAACAACATATTTACGACCAATCACTTACACGATGACATATACGCCAGTATCAATTCAATAGAAATGGGCCGTAGAAAATTTCGCGATATCGCCCAAGTGGCGGGTTTGGTATTTAACGGATACCCAGGGAAAAACAAAATAGCGAGCCACATTCAAGCGAGCTCACAATTATTTTTTGATGTGTTTAACGACTACGATCCAAACAACTTATTGCTAAGGCAGTCTTATGATGAGGTCACCGATTTTCAATTGGAAGAACAGCGCCTAAGAGAGGCTTTGAGTCGGATAAACAGTCAGGAAATCGTAGTTACACGTCCGCCTAAGTTTACTCCACTATCGTTTCCCATAATTGTAGATCGAACGCGTGAAACGGTAACTTCTGAAAAATTGAGCGATCGAATCAAAAAACTAAGTGTACAGTGAGTTCGTGCGTCGTTGAGATAAAAGGAGCTACACTGCGTTTTGAAAACTGCTACATGATGTTGGATCAAACAATGCTTTTAGCAGACTTACACTTGGGTAAAACCATGCATTTTAGAAAAGCAGGGCTACCCATACCGGCCTCCGCTCGTAACGCGGATCAATCTGAATTGACGCGCATACTCAATGAAGAGCACCCCGAGCAACTCATTGTACTCGGCGACTTGTTTCACAGTGTATCAAACAGTGAATGCGAAGAGTTGGCAATCATCACGAGTCAATTTCCTCAGGTCCAATTCACATTAGTATTGGGAAATCATGATTTTCTGAGTCCTTCCGTTTATCGTTCCATGAATTTTGATACGTGCAAGCAAATGCACTGTGATAATTTGATTTTGACACACGAGCCGCTTGCCCAAATTGACGAAGGCATGATCAACGTTCATGGGCATATTCACCCAGGCATTAGAATGCAAGGCAAGGGCTTGCAGGCGATGACCTTTCCGTGTTTTCATTTAAGCAAATCTCATCTGTGCCTTCCGGCTTTTGGAGCGCTCACGGGTTTGGTAAAGCGCAAGGCCATAAAAGGAGATCAAGTTTTTGGAATATTCGAGGGGGAAGTGAGGCAAGTATTTTAACGGCAATGGCTTAATTTGCTCAAAATTTATTCGCTCATGTCCAATCACATTAATGCCTTATCTGCTCCAAAGCCCGTAGGTTTATATCCCCACGCACGCAAGGTTGGTAACTTACTTTTCCTCTCAGGAGTTGGTCCGCGCACGGCTGGTTCTGATGCTAACGATAGTTGTGTTCCCGGCCTCGAGCTTGACCACAATGGAAATTTCAAAGCTTTTGACTTTGAAGTGCAATGCCGATCGGTATTTGATAATGTGCGGGCGGTACTTGAAGCATCGGGCAGCAAATGGGAAAACTTGGTGGACGTCACCGTATTTCTCGTAAACATGAAGCGTGACTTCGCTACCTACAACCGTGTTTATGCTGAGTACTTCAAGGACGCACAGCCTTGCCGCACCACGGTGGAGATCAACTCGCTCCCAACTCCAATTGCCATTGAGTTGAAGTGTATTGCAACGATTGATTAAATGTAATTCCCTGTTTGGATGAAAGAACCAAGCCGTCAAGACATCTTAAAACTTCTCGATCGAGAAATCGAAAAGACAAAATCGACTATTGAAGACTACAAACAGAGTTCGGGCCCTATTGCGCCTGACGATGCTATTGGCCGTGTATCACGTATGGATGCCATAAACAATCGCTCAATTGTGCAAGCGGCTCAGCTCACCGCTGAAGCTAAACTGGGAAAATTGCTATACATCAAAGAAAATATCGATCGCTCTGATTTTGGGCTTTGTGCTCGATGCGGAAACAAAATTCCCACAGGACGACTAATTCTAAAACCTGAAAGTGGTTTTTGTGTGCGATGTGCTGTACAATAGGGCATCGGTAATTCTCTGTGGTAGATTTTATTCCAGAACAGTTCCGTTGAACGCATCGGCTGCTTTGCTCAATGACCGTTTCTTTCCGTCAGGTATTAGAATGGCCCCAATGATCGGTACAGAAGCTGCCAGCATCAAGCCAATATATTCCGTAATTGGGGGATCATTCGTGAAACTATCGTAGGCTATATATCCAATAATTGGTAGTATAGCGCCTATGCAAAGCTGTTTGGTGATGGCCATTGTTTTAAATCGGTTCATGTACTTTTTACTCTCAGGGTTATCGAAAACGTATGGTGTCATTCGCCCCCCCGCAGGCTCCTACCCCTCGACTTCCTTACATACTTTCTGCACTAAACGTGTGATAGTAAAACATCCCTGAGGTTCCCATACTTCACACATTGTATTGTCTAAAGGATAGTAATTCTACCTGTATGCGTTCAGCCGTTGTTTTAAATTGAGTGTAAAGGACCTAGAAACAAACTGAAAATTATAGACGTGGCAAACTATATTCTCATCCTGAAATTGCGTGAATATTGCATCGGGCAAAAGTTAAGGTTGCATCCCTTTTTCAAACAAAAGGAATACATTGAAAAGTTTGTACTTAGATTAGCCCCGTGAGTTTTTGGTCAGACAAAACAGTATGGATAACAGGTGCTTCAAGTGGTATCGGTAAGACTACGGCAATAAAGATGGCTCAAAAGGGCGCATCAATCATACTTAGCAGCAGAAGGGTCGAAGTGCTGGAAGAGATTAAATCAAGTTTGCCAAACCCTGAGCGACACCAAACACTGCCTCTCGATGTGAGTGACTCTCAAAAGCTAACTCAATTACTGTCGACCAAAATGGAATTGCTAAGCTCTGTAAATGTGCTCATCAACAATGCAGGGATTAGCCAGCGAGCGCTCACATGGGATGCCTCGCTTGACTCTGAGCGCCGTATTATGGAAACGAATTACTTCGGTGCGGTGATCATTGCCAAATCTGTATTACCACATATGATAAAGGCAAATAATGGGTTCATTGTTATTCTAAGTTCCCCTGCGGGTAAGTTTGGTTTTCCACTGCGTTCGAGCTATGCGGCCAGCAAACATGCCCTCCATGGATATTTCGAATCACTCCGAGCAGAGCTGAAAGAAACGAATATTAGCATATCGTTTATCTGCCCGGGAAGGGTGCAAACTAATATCTCGAAAAATGCGCTCCAAGGTGACGGTTCGGCCGCCAACTTAATGGATGAGCGCCTTGCCCGTGGAATTACTCCCGAACAATGTGCTGAGGTTATTCGTAGAGCTGTGGAGCAACGAAAACCAGAAGTTTATCTAGGTAGAGAACAAGTTTTAATTTATTTGCACCGTTATGCGCCTTGGCTGTTTCGCTGGGTGGTAAAACGCATCAAACCAAACTAGACAATGATAAACGGCATACAACAAATGGGTATTGGCACTAAAGATGTCCACGCCTCATGGAAATGGTATCGTAGAAACTTTGGGTTTGACGTACCCGTTTTTGACGAGGCAGCCGAAGCCCCATTAATGACCAAATACACCGGTGGAAAGGTTCATGCACGCCATGCGATTTTAGCCATGAATCTAAATGGTGGAGGAGGCATGGAGATTTGGCAATTCACCAGTCGGGAATCTGCCGATCAGCATAAATTTTCCTTGTTGAAAAATGGCTTATTGGTCACTAAAATCAAATGTAAAGACGCCAAAATGGGCCACGAATCCTTAACGGATCAAGCACTAGGGGCGGTTTGTCAAGATCCTTCGGGCAAAAATTGCTTTACCGTCATTGATCCATTTGATAATCCATTTATCGCCTCAGAAACAGAGCATTGGTACCAAAAAAAGTACAGCATTTTTGGTGGTATTGAAGGTGTGATGATTGGTGTCTCGGATATGGATAAGTCCATCCAATTCTATAAAGATGTGGTTGAAATAGATGAAGTAATCTACGATAAAACAGGAGTGTTTGAAGACCTGGCAGCCCTCGCAGATGGTGATAAAGTATATCGTAGAGTTCGCCTTCAGCCGAGCAACCGAAATTCGGGAGCGTTTTCAGATGTTTTTGGCATGTTTCATATTGAATTGTTACAGCCCATAAACGCAGACAGCAAACCCCACAACCTTGAGGGTCGTTTTTGGGGAGACCAAGGCTACATTCACCTTTGCTTTGATGTAAATGAAATGGACAGAATTAAGTCTCGGGCAGACAAGCTCAATAACTCGTTTACTATAGACAGTGGGGACAGCTTTAGTATGGGTGAAGCTGCGGGCCGTTTTGCATATCTTGAAGATCCAGATGGGTCGCTCATTGAGCTGGTAGAAACGGATAAAATCACCGTGTCAAAAAAGCTTAATTGGTTTTTAACCTTGAGCAAGAAGAGAAAGAAAAAGCCGCTTCCTCGTTGGCTATTTTCAGTGATGGCAATAAATCGTGTAAAAGACTAGCATGGGTTTATTTTCTACAATTATTTGGATCAAAAGGAACAAACAAACCCAAAGAATACCTTGCCAAAGGAGCAGTGGTGATTAATGTTGAAAACGCAAATTAATTTGCTGGTGGTCATGTGGAAGGCTCAAAAAAGATAAACCACAAATTAAATAGAGTTAAATCCCTCAACTCAAAGAAACTGATGAATGGAAAAATATGTTTCTATCTAAAGAATCTTAAATACTCCTATTCTAAAATCTAAGTACTCCTAATTTAGGATTATTCTTTTTTTAAATAATCCCTGACAAGTAAATTCTAAAATAGGTATAAGTTTTAATTTGTTTTGTGTTGGAATCGTTTAATTCAAGATGGCAAAGTCTCTGATATTCTCAAGCGTGAAGGCATCGATGCTATTAATGGATGGAGGCAGCTGAAAAGCCGTTAATCGATACTTTTCATAAGGTCGTCATAAAGCTCCTTGTAGGCATTCCAATTTTTCAATTTGCGGGCATTGAATTTGGTAAAGCGATAATCATCGACTATTTCACAATATAATGCTGTAACTGCAAGCATTGACATGGATATCACAAATCCAGTCCACCCCAGCCAACTACTGAATATTACAAGCACTATAAAAAACTGAATCACATAAAATACAATCGAACCAAGGGTCATGATAGTATTTTCAAAAAGTGGATCCTTGATTTTATTTCGAGCTATCCATCTTGAAAGTTGATAAGGGAGGAAATGCAATATGCTGGCCATTACCATCATAAATGCTGCAGATATCATTGCCGCTAAGCGAAAAGCCCTCTTCCTGCTTTGTTTGAGCACTCCTTCTAAATGCTCATCAACCTCCAAAGCATTGAATCGTTCTTCGAAATCTTTAGGAAGATTTTTTCCATCGTGTAAGTTCATCCAATGTGTAAGCTTCTGCTCTTCTTCAAATAAAGATCTATCCTCAATGATCCAAGGCTGTCGTTCATCGAGTCGATTAAATCTTAACACCTTCAGCGCTTTTTCGGTCAAACTGTCGTCTCTGTAATCCTTTTGTTGAATAAGAATAGTGCTCAAGGCCCGATGGATCTCTGAGGTAAGTTTCTGATATCCTTTAGCCTGATTTTCACTATTACGTTCAACATAGTTCGACACTCTGATTGGCTTACCAAAATTGGTCATCACGGTGCCTCTAAATTGCCGAAAACGAGTGTAGTTGTTGGCCATCGGAACCACATAAATTTCTTTATTTTTTCCTGACATGATATAGTCTATAGCCAACCGTGCAGTGCCTTTCATGAGCGGTTGAAGCAGTTTCTCTTGCACGCTGGTACCCTCAGAAAAAATTAATGCTCGTCCATTGTTGTCAAATTGATTAAAGCACTCAATAAAGCTTCCCTTGTTTTTCGAAATGGTTTTGAAGCCATCGCGCATACGATACACAGGCAGCATCCATATTGACCTAAACATGTGATTGAGCCACTGGTTTTCGAATACATCTCCCCTGACCATTACAAAGGATTTTCGGCCCGTAATTAATGGCAAGAAGATAAAGTCAACAGCTGAGTTTGGGTGCGTACATGCAAATAAAAGCGGTGCATCCTTAGGCCATGGTGCTTCATAATGCACGTAGAGTTTTCTGAACCAGATACGCATCCCATAGTACAGCCAAAATCGCAAAAAATGAAAGAGAAGCATCGGCCAAAGGTAGTTTTCACGATGGTGAGTAAAAAGACTAAAAAGCAATGCTTAATATGAAGTAATTCTCTCGTTTTTATTATCCTAAAATCATCGCAATTTTTATCGATAATAATCAACAAAAATCAATAAGAACCAGTAACCTTGCGACAAACTTGCATGCCATGGAAATAGTATCGATCAACCCATGGAATTTAGAAACTCTAGAACGATTTACGGCTCATACAGATGCTGAGGCAAATGCGATTATCGAATCGGTTGATTCGGCCTTTCATTCATGGAAAAAGACTTCCTTTTCTGAAAGATCAAAGCTTATACACAACTTGGGCGAGGTGCTGATCAATAATAAAGAAGCCTATGCGGCACACATCACCTCAGAAATGGGAAAACCCATTTCAGAATCGATCGCTGAGATTGAAAAGTGTGCCTGGGTTTGTCACTTTTATGCGGACAATGCTGAACAGTTTTTGGCCCCTCGAATAGTAGATACCGATGCCTCAAAAAGCTTTGTACGTTATGATCCTCTTGGGGTTATCTATGCCATAATGCCTTGGAACTTTCCGTTTTGGCAAGTGCTGCGTTTTATGGCGCCAACTCTTATTGCTGGCAATACCGCAATTTTAAAGCATGCCCCAAACGTTAGCCGATGCGCACTTGATATTGAAGAGGCTGCAATTGAGGCCGGATTTCCTGACAACACCTTCCGTATCCTCTTGCTTACCAATGAACAAGGTAGTGCCATCATTAAGCACGAAAAGGTTCAGGCGGTTTCACTCACTGGCAGTGAGCGCACAGGAGTAGTGGTGGCTAGCACTGCAGGAAGCTTGCTCAAGCCAAGCGTTTTAGAGTTGGGAGGCAGCAACGCTGTGATCGTATTGGATGATGCTGACCTCGAAGCTGCAGTAGATACGGGTTTTAAAGCGCGTTTTTTAAATAGCGGTCAGAGCTGTATTGCAGGAAAGCGATTCTTAATCATGGATTCCATCCATGATGCCTATGTGAAGCAATTTGAGCAAAAGGTTGCAACGCTTACCTTTAACGATCCTACCGATACCAGCACTAAAATTGGTCCACTTGCGCGAGTTGATTTGGCTGAGGGTATTGAGCGTCAAG